>JACLAB010010866.1_pt1 | contig 70957 bp, 103 predicted proteins | sample 8027921 | NCBI WGS metagenome assembly JACLAB01 (sample SAMN15725117, study PRJNA655200) | protist metagenome | isolation source: fluorescence activated cell sorting (FACS) single amplified genomes of... | place: USA: West Boothbay Harbor, Gulf of Maine | collected 2000-07-19 | reverse complement strand
CACCATTAAGTTCTTTCATAAATAATCTCAATACTTCTGCTCTATCACCAACTATTTCATACAAATGGTCTAGAGAAGTATATTCCGCATCTTCTCCACCTTCGTAGTAATATCCATAATTATCAACTAAATTATTGATACTAGCTTTTCGGGCAGTACCCCAAGCTTGTATTGTCTCGTCTATATATTTATCAATAGTTCTTGTATTGATAAAAGTTTCAGTTACTTTTTCGTCTTCAGTCATTTCTTTCCTCCTCGTGTTTATTATAAGAACTTAATCCGAAGTCATAGTATACAAAACTATGTGTGACAGATTTTTCTTATAAAGCATTATAAGGGCCTGGTAGGACCGAAAAGACAAAAGTAGGCTTAAAATAAAAATTTTTTTTTCTTCTGTAGGGATGAGGTTGATATAATGAATTATGCGTACGGAGCATTAAGGGGGCGTTTTGTAATGGCCCCCTTTTGCTTATCTTAGATTAGAACGGTGCCTCATCATCTGGAATGTAAGTTTCTTTCACTATGTCTAAAAGATTTCTTTCTGTAGCCATAAATTTACCAACAGCGTTTATTAGTGAATTTTCAGCATTATGAATTTTTTTATCAATCTCTTTCATAGCTATATTGAACTCTTCCAGCATAAATTGAAAATGCTTATATAATTCCTCAGTATCTTGTCTTGAATCATACAAATCTGATATTTCAGATTCAAGAACATTTTTTGCACGGTTAGGAATTTCTTCAAAGTGCTTTTTAAATATATCTCTTTTCTGAAGTAAATCAGTAAGGTCGTTTATTCTTGTCCAAACAATTTCTTGTTCTATATTTCTATCTTTTGGTATTCGCATTTGCGCTCCTAATGTTATCAACTACAAGGTTATGTAGTTTTCTACGCAGTCCCCACCATTTCTGCTTCAGTTTTCATTATATGGTAAAGGTACGACAGAAAACAAATTTAGAGCAAATATTTCTTTTTTTTCTTTAGCTTGACAAAAGAAGTTCTTTACCTTAGTCTAGATACTGAGTAAACAAAAATCATATGACATTGGAGGTCAATATGCCAAACAGAGCAGAGCGTAGAGCTGCAAAATCTAAGAAGAAGAACCGCTACCGAGGTTTGAGTAAAAAACAAGTCTTACTGCCTGGCTCGGAGTTTTAAATGAAATCATTATGGTTTCTAGTAGCTTCATTACTAGACGGTGGTTGGCATCTATCTAAGTTTGATAAGAACACAATGCAAGGAACTTTTCCTTACGGCGTTCTTTTCTCACAAGAAATAAAAAATCCACCTAAATATAATTTTAGGTTCAACTGGGTTGCTGACCTTATGGAGAAATGGGGTTTAAAGATAGGACTACAGATAAGAGGTCGTTCTATTACTTATTCAAATAAAGTTTGGAGAGCTTGGAAACTAAAGCATAACATCTACTATCGCTTTCATTACAGATACGATAGGCCTTATGGTGTTGGTATTGGTGTGGATTTACCATATCGTTATACCTTTAGACCAAAGAATCCAAAGAAAGAGACATATGTATAAAATAATTAAAAAGAAAGGTTACTAATGACAACAAAATTATCAAATACAACAAACTTAAGCCGTTCACTTACAGAGTTGGAAAACCTAACTGCAAGTATAAGGGCAAATGCTAAAACTACACAAGATGAAAAAATAGTAGATATCTTGACTCAGTGTCAAATCTCAATAAAAGATGTATTGACGCAAGAGTTAGGTGTTGTCTATGCATAAAAGATATTTTTACTTTATTGTCTTAGCAATAGCAATAAAACTAATAGGAGGGTTTTAATGGATAAATACGAAGTTGGCTTCAATGGCCATAAAATAGTTTTTGCAACAAGCTTTGATAACGCAAAGCAAAGTGTAGAAAAAGATTTGAAAACAATTCATCCAAATTTGAATGCTGAGTTTTCATATGTTACAAAATTAGAAGAAGAGAAGGGATAAAGATGAGTGGGGTAATTAGACACATCGTAAACGAATGTTTGCGTTTAATTAGCGAACATCGCTTGAACGAACAACAACTAGACAAGCTCGTTTCTTCTTTATCACTAGAACTACTTAAACTCAAAGAAGGTTCCGAATGAGAGATGATAGGCAAAGGTTTCGTAGAGACCACTTTGGAAACAGATGGATTATAAGTCTTGGTACGTTTCATATAGAAGGAAATATAGACCAAGGCTTTGTTTGCTATAATGTGTGGCGTGATGACATACCTACAACTTTATACGTAAAAGCAGAAGAAATTGATAAGTTTATACAGTCACTAAAGTTTGCAAAGAAAAATTTAGAGGTACTTTAAAAATGAGAGATTTAATTTGGGAGATTGCAAAAGCAGGAGATGAAGACTTAAGTAATACTGAGTTGGAATCTTTATATGAGCCAAAAGAACTAGTTGTTGCTAGAGGAGTTAGTTTAGAAGCAAGAGAGAGTACTGGTAATATCAACAAGTTCGTAGATGTAAAAATTGCAAACAATGTTGAAGAGAATGGTGCTTTAAAACTTGGTAATAAAGTTTACAACTACAGTAAAAGTTACAAGACTTTATCTGTTGATGTCAGAAGACTTCTTGAGTGGGCTACTGATAAAAAATTAGATAGTGATGATATAGATAATCTTATTGCTTTAGTAGGTAATAACTTTGTACCTAAGTTAAGGGGACTTGACGCCGTAGCAAGTAAAAAAGGTATGGACAAGCAGTTAGCTAGAGATACTTTTACTTACAAAGAGTGGGAGTCACAAGCTAAGTTGCAAGTCATTGATGCAGATTTACCATCAGCACCTAAGTGGGCGAAGGAGATGAATGATGGAACTAGAAGATAACTTTGACTGGACTAAAGAAGATACAGAGAAAGTTGTATATTTTTTAGAAAACATTAGTGGGCCTTGGCATCCAGCTCAATGGGGAATACTTATTGATTTTGCTACACAGCTATCAGAGTGGAACGGTAAAAACCTTCCTAATGTAAACCCAACAAATGAAGCTAGAAGGAGTCAACTGTTTGTAAGTACAATGATGCAGGGATTCATACAAGCATTAACGAATGCAAATTACTTTGATGATATGAAAAGCTTTTACAGATTTATGTATTCAGCTCAATCTGATAAGAATTATTCTTTATTCAAAACTTGGAAACGATTAGATGTTCCAATGGAGATTGAAGATAATTACTGGCAAGAGTTTTATGACGCTGTACAAGGTTACAAAGAGAATGAAGACTCTGAAAATTTTCTTAATTACTCAGATGCAGAAATTGCAAATGAGATGGATAGACTTAAATTAGAATTGGAGGAAGAGTGATAGATTTAAAAAGAGTTTATGATTTAAAAAATGAAATTGTTAAATTAGAAAAACAGATGGATAAATTTATTAAAGATTTAATATTAGAACGATTGGAGAATGACAATGCAGATAAGAGAACACAAGAGTAGGAACTTACCTAGTTTGATTGGCGAGTTTAGATTGTCTAGAACTTGGACAATGGACGAAGACATTATGACTGGTAAGATTACTAACAAAGAATTAGAGAAGGTGACTTTAAAATGGACAAGATAGATAGAGTTCAAGAAAACAGTTTACTTCCTTTTGAGCAACAGAAAAAGGATGCTCTTGATGATACAAAGACTTCAAGGCCAGACAAGGTTGATGATGTCGGTATCAGTAGAGAGTGGTGGATGGTCGACTTCAGAGGTGCTTGGTTAACTGAGTATCCTAAAACAGAAGAGACTATGCCCGAAGAGCTCTGGAAGACTTGGTACAAAAACTTTTCAGTTTTTACAAGACAAGATATTGATTATGCTTTTAATGAAATAAGAAAGGTCCCAAGAGATTATGGTGGACCTAACTTATCTCACTTGTATGACAGATTAATGCAGACTGGTCAAAAAAGAATTCGCATGGACGATGTTGGTAAAGGTACTGTCAAGTGCAAAGACAATACAGTAGGAGAATGTGTTTTCGGAGCTCCTTTTTGGCAACTTAACAAATATGGAAAGCATGACTTTCTATTGATGTGTGTAATGAAGTGTGACAATGCACAAAAGTCGTATCCTCAAGCACATGACATGAAAGATAAACCAGATGCAAAAACTAAAGGTGATTGGTTCAAGATTGTTGCTCAGTATCTAGGAAATGATGACGTTACTATCATTGAGGGAACTAGTAAAACTGGTAAGGATAGAAAGTTTGAAACTTATCAGTATGGAGAGTTGTTTCCAGACGGAAACATTAAAGAAGTTCTTGCAAGCTATGGGTTAGATGAAAATCTAACTTTTACTAATCAATGTATAGCTATCAGTGAGATACCAAAGACTAAAAGTATTGGGAGTGGCGTTCTTTAAAAGAGGGATTTTAAGAATGTTATAATGGGTATGTCGGCTTCCCGTGAAGTGGAAACACTTCGAGCTGACTGCCCTCCCATCAACAGCTTTGCCTCACGGCGGAGCTGTATTTTTTTTGTAAATAAACTTGACATGAATATACGCTTACCATATGATTATAAGTAAGAGAATGAAAACAATTAAATAAAGCTAATCGGTAGTCTTAATAAATGCCATAAAACGGAAAGCTAAAATACTTCGGGTGGGTAGCCCAAAAAGGTTTAGTAAGTACTAATTAAAAATCCTTAAATAAGGTTGGAAATACTTAGATTATTGTTGAAACATAAGAAACCTTTCGATGTGTCATCGGGGTGGAATTGTAGGGTGATACAATCACTGACTTTGCTAGACAGTAAACATAGCCAACTAAACGCTAATACGAGGGGGGCGACTACTTAAAATTGAAGTTTGCATAGGGAGCAATCGATAAAAAAGGCTTAGGCCTCGACCCTTATAAGTCAAGTAAATGGAAGTAATTGTTAAATATTAAATGCCGCCTAGCGAAAGTTGGGCGGTGTTTGATTTTAATCTCTAAATAAAGGAAAAAAATGGAAAATAAATTACATACAGAATGTGCAAAATGTTCGGAAAAATTAGAACCAAACAATCAAGGTGCTTTAGATATTACCTATGATGGTGGTTATGGTGACTTTGTTGATAATTATGACGGGGAACTACTTTTCTTACGTCTTTGCCATAAACATGCACATCAATTCGCTTATTGGGTAAATAACGAATCAGCAATAACAAAATGGCATGGCCACGCTCACAATGGTTCAGAAAAAGGTTTTTGGTATGGCCATATTGGCTGGGACCAATACACATGGCTATCACACCTAAATATGTTTTTAATGCATCTCGTACAAGACGGGTTTAGATTCGCACGTCTAAATTTTGTTAGAAACATAAAAGATAGAATAAATTGGTGTCGTGAAGACATTAATGACTCTTCAACTAAAATTTTATGGGGTTCTTTCTTTATAAAGTTGTTTTTTTTGAAAACTCGATATAAAGGTTTCTTTTATAGTTTATATTTAAAAATAGTAAGGGCTCGTCATCAACGTGTTAAAAAAATCTATAGGAAGCATTATTCTTTACATAGTGAACTTTTTGATGGTGTAAAAAATAGCAGTATCCCTCAAGATACACTTGATTTAATCAAGCGAATGGGCCTAGCTTTAAAAGAAATGGAAGAAGAGTAATAAACCTCTTCTTTTTCTTGTTAAACTTATATAGATGCCAAAAGATATATTAGAACCAGTTGGTGAGGCAAAGAAGCAGGTATTCGACGTAAAGTTTCCTCCTTTGCATGATGCACAGAAACAAGTACATGAGAGCACCGCTAGGTGGAAAATTCTTTGTGCTGGGAGAAGGTTCGGTAAATCCAGATTAGGTGTGCAAATGTGCATGGAAGTGGCTCTAAGCGGTGGTAGAGCGTGGTGGGTCGCACCTACGTTCGCAATTTCAAGAGTTGGTTGGAGAGATATTCAAGCAGCCGCAGCGTCAATGCCAAAAGAAATGGGTATAAACATCAAAGTTGGTGACATGCAAGTAGATTTTGCTGGTGGTGGGTCTATCGGTGTTCGTTCTGCTGACAATCCACAAAGACTTCGTGGAGAGGGTCTTGACTTTCTTGTTATGGATGAGGCCGCTTTCGTTAAAGAAGAGACTTGGACTGAGGTTCTTAGACCTACTCTTACTGAAAGACAAGGTTCTGCACTGTTTATTTCTACTCCAAAAGGCATGGATAACTGGTTTTATAGGCTTTTTGAGAAAGCTAAACAAGGTGACGACTGGGAAAGGTTTCAATTCCCTTCAACTTCAAATCCTCTTGTTAAAGAATCAGAAGTTCTATCAGCTAAAGAAGAAATAGGTTCTTTAGTATTCGCACAAGAATACATGGCACAATTCATATCTGAAGGTTCTCAGATGTTCAAACAGGAATGGTTTCGTTATTACAGAGAAGGAGTTGGACAAGTACACGTTGACGGTGAAACTTACGATTTAAATGATTTAGTAAAGTTTGGTACTGTTGACCTAGCAACTTCTACAAAAGAATCTGCTGACTATACAGTTATAGGAAGTTTTGGATTACATCAACCAAGTAAAAAACTTTTTGTTTTAGATATGCATATTGAAAGAATGGAAGCTCCAGACATAATTCCACAAATTAAACGTCAACTTATAAAACATAACTTGGAATGGGTAGGAATAGAGCGTGCAGGGTTTCAGTTAGCCTTAGTTCAGTTTGCAAGAAGAGAAGGTTTACCAGTATTGGAATTAAAGGCTGATAGGGACAAGCGCCAAAGAGCACTTCCTTTATCTGCTAAGATGGAAGCAGGATTAGTTTATCTTCCTAAGAATGAAGAGTACTCTTGGGTTGCTGACGTCGAACGTGAATTACTTACGTTCCCAGTTGGTGCTCATGACGATATAGTCGACTGTTTATCCTATGCAGTAGTACAAGAACGACAACAAAGGAAATGGGAAGCTTATTAATGGCTGAAGAGAAGAAAAGTTTTTACAGAAGGACGGTTGACTACTTACAGGCACCTCCTCAAAGAAATGTTAAAGGTTGGAATTATAATCAGAGCGCAAATTCCGCTCTGGATTCTGCTGTATTCGGTTATAACACTACCTCTGGTTCTATTCCTAATAAATTATTAGAAGATATAGGAGAAGGTACTGGTAACTCAGCTGTTGTTGCTTGCCTCAATGTTTTAGCAACCTCATACGCTGAACCTCAATTAAAAGTTTTTAAAAAAGAATCTGATGGACCAAATGAGGTAATGTCTCATCCAGTAGAACAATTATTAGCAAGGCCTAATCCTTTTACTTCTGGTTCTTTACTTTCTCACTACATCGTTACAGCAATAAACGCTAGCGGTGATGCTTATCTTTTAAAAGTCAGAAACTCATCTGGAAGAGTAATTCAACTAATCCCAATGATGCCAGACAGAGTTACACCAAGAGGTAATGAAGATACTTTAATTACTCATTATGAATACTACGGAACATCTAAGACAATGGGTGAGTTTGTAGTTCTCAAAAAAGATGACATAGTTCACATAAGACAAGGAATAGACCCAAATAATCACAGAAGAGGATTTGCCCCACTCAAATCAGTTCTTCGTGAATTAATTGGTGACGAAGCAGCAGGACAATATGCAACAGCTTTACTGCACAATATGGCAGTACCTGGCGTTATATTAAGTCCTAAAGACGACACAGGAGGCGGTCCTTCTAGAGAAGAAGCTGAAGGTATCGCTAAAATGTACAAATCTAAATTCGGTGGTGCAAATAGAGGTGCTCCAATGGTTCTTACAGGAGCTATGGATGTTAAGACTGTTTCTTTTTCACCAGACCAAATGGATTTGAAAGAATTACGAAGACTTCCAGAAGAGCGAGTATCTGCTGTTCTAGGTGTCCCAGCAATTCTAGCTGGTTTAGGTGCAGGTCTTGATGCTGCAACTTATAATAATACAAAAGAATTAAGAGAATTTTTCACAGAGCAAAAACTTATTCCTTTATGGAAAACTGTTGCTAATGAATTAACACATCAGTTGTTACTATCAGATTTTACTAGTGATGCTTCAAACTATTGTGCTTATGACTTAAATGAAGTTAGAGCACTTGCAGCTGATAAGAATGACACTTTCAAGAGAGTAAACATGGGTGTTGCTGGTGGTTGGGTGACAATTGCAGAAGCAAGAAAATCAGCACATTTAGAAACAGATGAAACTCATGATGTTTATTTAAGACCACTAAACATGGTTGCAGTACCAATAGAGCAAGGAAATCAACCATATCAGATTCAAGAACAGCAAACACAAGATGCTGATAAGAGTATTTCCACAAAAGATGTCCTATCTACAGGAGATTTTGGCGTTGAGTCAGAGAGACAAAGCGTAGTCTCTATGACTGAGGAACCAAGACATGAAGAAAAGTATGTCGCAGAAATGCCTAACGGAGCTTGGTGTGTTTTAAGTCACGAAGATAATAAACCAATCAAATGTTTTAAAACCGAAGCTGAAGCAGAAGCTTATTTACAGGACATGAAAAAAGAATTAAAAGCTGCTAGTATTTCAGCAAAGGTTAAGAAAACTTTACAGAAAAAGGTAAAAGACCATAATGCAAAGAATCCAAAATATAGAGCAAGTTATGGAATGTTGGCAGCTGTCTTCAGAAGAGGTGTTGGTGCCTATAGAACTAACCCAGCTTCAGTGCGAGGTAATGTCACTGGTGCAACACAATGGGGAATAGCTAGAGTTAACGCCTTCCTTAAAGGATTAAAAGGTAAATTCCCAAGAACAGCTTTTGACCAAGACTTACTTCCTAGTGGTCACCCTCTAAGTTCTAAAAAATCAGCTAAAGCAGCTTCAGTTAAAATTGGAGATGCGGTTAGCTGGTCAATCAATAAAGACCCAGACCCACCATCAACAGTTCATGGAATTGTATCTTCTGTTAAAAAAGAAGAAGCAACAATGATGGTTTGGGCAATTATGGAAGATGGTTCTCATCAAAAGACTGATAGAAGTGTTACTCAGCCAATATCAAAATTAAAAAAGATTAAAGATTGGCGTAAAGAAGAAAAAGCGAAAGATGACGTGACCAACTTTCCATCTTCTGGTGACAATCAAAAAATCAGCCTTACAAACTCAAAGTTTAAACAATTCCCAGATTACAAATACGCAAAAGACTTAAAAGAAAATTATCCTACCATTTGGAGAAGAGCAGGTAACGGAGGTAATCCACCTACTTCATTCACTGGTAATGATGCTTTTAGGAATTGGACCAAGTATAAAGGCGGAGACAGAAGTGGCTCTGTTTTATCTTGGGTCAAGAGAAGAGAACGTTTCATGAACAGACATCAAAATAATAATCGTCTTAATGGCGCTATTGCTGTCTTGAAATGGGGCGGAGTCACAAACGGTGGCGTGTCTCAAATGAAGAAGCTTATTAACGAACAAAAAAAGAAAGTTGATGCTCGTAAGAAAAAAGCTGAAATTTTGTTAGCTGAAAAAACAGGCAAAAAATAAGTGTTAAAATATAATTTAGAGAAAGAAATTTAGGGGATAAAATTGAATAAAGAATCAAAGAATTTTGAATTTAAAGCTATCGATGACGAGAAAGGTTCAGTCGAAGCTGTATTCTCAGTATTCAACAATATGGATACTGATGGAGATGTTATGGTGCCAGGCTCAATAAAGTCTGGTTTCAAGGACAATCAAGTGCCTATGGTCTTCGCTCACAAGTGGGACCAGCCAATTGGAAAAGGAGTCATCTCTCAAGATGAAAACAAAGCAGTATTTAAAGGTAGCTTTTTTATGGATACCGAGGCTGGTAAGGAGGCCTATGCACTGGCTAAAGGAATGGGAGACTTACAAGAATGGTCTTTTGGTTTCAGAATTGATGATTCAGAAGTTAAAGAATTTAAGACAGAAGAAATGGAAGAAGCAGTAGAAGCACGATATATTAAAGGCGCAACAGTGTACGAAGTATCCCCAGTACTTGTTGGAGCTAATCGTGAAACCTATACTCTCGCTATTAAATCTGGTGAAGAAGCAGTTTATGAGAATACTGAAAAAGCTCTTCCTAAAGATGTTTTTGAGACAGAGGAAGAAGCTATGAAAAGAGCACAAGAAATGGGATGTGACGGAACACACTCAATGGAAATGGATGGTAAAACATACTATATGCCATGCTCTTCTCATGAATCATATCTTGCGTCTTTACAAAAATCTCAAGAGGAACAAGAAGAAGTTAAGTACGGAAAATGTTCTTATGAGACAGATGGCAAATGTGCCAAAGACGAAAAAGAAAAAAGTTTAAACTCAGTTGATATTAAATCAGCTGATGAGGTTTCTGAAGCTGATGCTGGCATGACAGGCGTTAGATTTTCAGACGAGGTTAAAGATGTGCTTGCTGCATTAGAAAGCCTCATTGTAAGAGCAACTAGCATAAGCGAATTGCGAAAGGGAGAGGGCAGAAAGTTGTCAGATAACGCAACTTCCGCACTACGAGCTGTTCAAGAAGACTTGAACGACGCTTGGGCTGAACTAGACCAACTCATTGAGGACGTCTCTGATGTTCCAGCCGATACTGATGAAGAAGAAAAAATAGAAGACCCAGCACCAGAGGCTGAAGCTACTGAAACTGAGGAGATTGTTTCAGAAGTTGAAGAATCATCTACTGAGGAAGAAGTAGAAGAAGTCGCTGTTGAAGAGGTTCAAGTTGATTCTGAAGCAGAAGAAGTACAAGCCGAGGAAGAGGATTCTGAAGAAATAGCTGAAGCTGAGGCTGAAGTTATTGAAGACGTAGATGCGATAGAAGAAGATGATTCTGAACTATTTGCAGAAATTCAGCAAACACTTGCTGAAGCTGCAGTCGCGGAACTCGACGAATAGTATAAGCAAAAAATTAAGGAGACTATTTTCATGAGCGATATTAAAGAGCTTAGAGAAAAAGTCGCTGCTAAAAGAGCTGAATTAAAAGAGCTTTTCGACGCTAAAGAAGGCGGCAAGTACACATCCGAGCAAAAAGGAGAAATCCAAACTCGTAATGATGAACTTGCAGGACTTGTAGAAGAAGTAAATCTTCTTTCCGCAAAATCCAACAACGAAAAAGCTTTGAACGAAGATTCAGAGCCAGTTAGCGGTGGCTACGATGCACCACAAGAAGGTGTTAGCTCCATTGGTGAGACATTTGTTAAATCAGATGCATATAAAAACTACATCGAAAAAGGTGTAGGCGGAATCGACTCAACAGTCGCTTTCAACCCAATGAAGTATAAAACACTACTTGGTGCTGGTACAACCAACAACTATCCACCAGAGGTCTTAAGACAACCTGGTGTATTAGAAACTTCCTTAAGGGACCCAAATGCTGTTATTGGACTTTTCGACCAAATCGAAACAGACCAAAATGCATTTCAGTACCTAGAGGAAACCACATTCACTAACGCTGCTGCTGAGGCAGCTGAAGAAGGAGCTGCTGCTGAAGCTGCTCTTGATTTCACAGAGCAAACTGCTGCAATCCGTAAGATTGCTGTTTTCTTGCCAGTGACAGAAGAACTTCTTGCTGACGTTAGTGGTATCCAAGGATACGTAAACTCAAGACTATCAACAATGATGAGATTGAGATTAGATGGACAGTTACTATCTGGTGATGGTACTGCTCCAAACTTAGAAGGTATCTTAGATGCTGGTAAAACAGGCGTCAACACTGTTGACTACTCCGCATACGCAGGAGACTTAAACAGAATGGGCGCAATCTATGAAGCAATAACTGATATCAGAACTAATGCTTTCGTAGAACCAGATGCAATTGTTATGCATCCTAACGACTGGTTACAAGTTGTAACATCAGTTACAGACATTACAACAAGTGGTTCAAAGAACCCATTGTTCGTCGCTGCTGGTGGATTCAACGGTGCTGCACAAGCAACACTTTGGGGATTAAAAGTTGTTCCGACAACTGCAATCACTGAAGGAACCGTATTAGTCGGTAGATTTGGTGGCGGAGAAGCTGCTCACATCGTTATGAAACAAGGTATTGATATCGCTGTTTCTGACAGTCATTCTGACTTCTTTTCTAAAGGAAAAGTTGCAATCAGAGCGACAATGAGAGCTGGTTTCCCAGTTTATAAACAAGCTGCGTTTACCAAAATCACAAGCTTCTAAGTTAGAAGTTATTTTCGTAGTGGGGGATGAAAGTCCCCCATTACACAATCAAAAAGGAATTTAAATGGAATTTATTAAAGTAGAAAAAGACATCTGGAAATTACAAGATGGTTCAATCTTTGAAGGTTCAGCTAATGAGCTTCCAAAGTCTAATGCTTCTAAAATTGCTAAAGCTGGCATGGAGTATAAAAAAGAATATCTTGAAGGCCAAGGCTGGGGTGCTAAGAAAAAAGAAGCAGCACCTAAAAAAGCTGCAGCTAAAAAAGCTCCAGAGACCAAAGCTGTAAAACCAGAAGACGTAGAAGACAAGTAGGTCTTTAAATGGCTCTAAGCACAGTTTCTGACGTAGAAAAGGTTCTTGGCGTCGACTTGTCTTCAAATGATGAGACAAATGTAACCAATGTTTTCATACCAGCCGCAGACGCTGCAATTGAAAACTTTGTAGGTTATTCATTAAACTATGAAGCATCTCTCTCAGAAACAATAGACGGTAACGCTGACGACTCAATATATCTTAAAAGAGTCCCAATAGTTTCAATAACTTCTATTGTTGAAGATGGGGTTACATTAACAGAGGGCAATGATGAAGATTATGTTGTTTATAAACAATTAGGTCTTGTAAAAAGAACAGGTCTTCAATACTGGAGTTCTCAAAGACTTCAAAACATTGCAGTAACATACAATGCTGGTTATTCTGATTCAGAAGCAACAGCAGAAGATATACCAAAAGACTTAAAATTTGTATCTGCAAGAGTAGCTGGAAGACTATTTCTAGCATCTGCATCACTTTCAACTCAACAATCAACTGGTGAAGTATCCACAAATGTTGCAGACAATACGACTGATTCTAAGTTTCAGATGGTTAAATCTGAAAGATTAGGGGATTATCAAGCAGAATACGAATCAGTATTAGAGCAAATGAATCAAGAAGTGCTCAATCCTTCCGATAAACAAGTATTATCTAAATATAAAACTCAATATTTTACATCTGCTTCAATTTTAGACTAGACTAGTACTATGAATATTGAAGTAAATAAATCAAAAAGAAAACAATATTTTCAAGAAATTGAGATAGAAGATTTCATTGAAGTTGTTATTACTCAAATGAATGCACTTAGAATGAAGGGAACCAACCTCGTTCAAGATATGGATGATTTAGTCAACGACTATCTCGCTGTATGTAAAAAATACCCTATTAAGTAAAATGGCAAGGTATGATTATAAGTGTTCTAAATGTGAACATGTATTTGAAGTACAGCATTCAATACACGACGAACCAAAGGTGAAATGTGAAAAATGTAAAGCAATATCTAATAGACAAATTAGCACTAGGGTTTATCTTTACGGAACTGTTGGTATTGACTGGAATAGTAATCCTAACGGTGCTAGTGAATCGATGAAAAGCAGAGCTAGTAAAGCTTCTAAAAGAAAAGTCCAGTTTTAAAGATTAGCGAGATTATCGCACACTGCACACACAACTTTACCTTCTGGTACTGTTCTACCGCAATCTAAACATTTAGACATCATATAAAGTATATGTTAGCAGAATTTCTTCATCTGGCATAACATCCTTATTTATTAGAAGGTAATAATAGTTACCAATTTGTATGAGTTCAGCATTGGAATTCTCACTATGATTTATAAAACCACCTAAAGGAGTTCTTATCCTACTATCTTCAAAGTCAGAATTCTCTACATGAGAAATACCTAGATTAGTTCCAGCTGCAATTATTTGAGTAGAAAATAAACCCAAACCTTCTATAGAAGAGTTTTTTATTGTTACTTCTTGAGGAAGAGGACGATAGTTATCTTTTTCCATTTTCTCTTCTTTCGAGAGAATCTAGCAAATCTTTACTAAGAGTCCAGTTTTCCATAGCTTTGTCGTATTGGAATTGTCTCATTTCAGAAATGGTTTTTTTCTTCCATTCCTCATATTTTTTAGAATCCTTCATCTCTCCATCTTTTCTCATAATATGCTGGATTTTCCCAACACCATTTACTTGAATTCCAATCTCTAAAAGTTACTTTACTGTAAGTATCTTCTGCAAGATGTGAAGCCATCTTTATATTATAGTATGGAACATACTGAACTCGTTTAGCTTGTAAGAATCTTTCGTCGACACCTAAGAGTGGCCCTTCATACGGTTGCCCGTGATGAAGGATGACCCACTCGTCCCACGCAGGTAAATTATTCTTCTCGGCAATCCAGTTCCATGTCGATGGAATAAACTGCATTACACCCGAATCATTATCTTCTCTGCGGTAGGCATTTCCCTTACCGCGACTCTCACACCAACCAATTCTTACAGCAGTGTATAAATTTTCTTTATCAAAATGTTCTACATAATGTGGTAAATGAACCACCATAGAATAAGGTACTTTGTCAATACAACTTTTTATCTCATTGATATTGTTGATTGAGGGTATACCTTCCCCAGTGCTAAAACTAGCTAAGAATATTAAACAACTTGTAATCATACTTCTATGTTATGGTAATAAAAGTATTACGTCAAGTATTCAATTTTTGGGTTGCATCAGCTAAAGCATTCTTCTTAGAGTTACCTACACCGTAAGCAAGTTGTTTGAAATCAACCTTACCTCTAGCATTGGCGACTTTTTCGAAGATATTTGCCTCATGGGCTAGCATATAGTCATTCCATTCAATGGAATACACTAAACCATCCTTTTCATAACTTTCGCTTTGAAAGGCTGGTGCAACATCATGTCTCATGTCTACCATGCTTTTATTATACCATAATTTGTTACTTCATATAACAAAAACATAAATTTCTTTATTTTTAGTTGACAAAGTTGTAAACATACCTTATTATGGTATTATACATAACAAAGGAGATACAAGGAAATGACAGAGAATAACCAAATAACAGTTGAGTATTATGTTACTAAGAACTCAGCAGAACTTGAAAAAGTTCACCCATATAACCCAGTTTCTCGTCAACTCTATGACAAAGGAGTTGCCTACATTGAGCGTAAGTCTCAGCACGATGTAGTAACCATTCAAGAATGGTTAATCAAACAAACGAGACTGCATAACAGTAAAAGGTCTTCACAAGAAAAGAGTGAATTCCGCTTTTTGTACCACGAGGGTACATATCTTTCAGAGGAGGAAGAATAATGACTAAAAAAATACAACACAAATTCGATAAAACTTATATTGATAAATACCATGTGATGACTATGCGTGGACAGATTAAACCAGCAACGCGTCAAAAGATTAAATGTTCTAATTGTGAGATTACAAAATCTCATTATGAGTTCACAATAAATCCAAGACGATTAAATAGACTTAACAATGAGCTTGAATCTTTACTTAGGATTCCAGAGTGGAGACAAAACCGAAATACAAGAGCGGAATTAAAAGAGGTTCGGAGACAACTCGCAGAGAGCGTCATTGTAGAAGACTGTGCAACCCAAAAGATTCATCATCAGATTTGGTTAGCAAAAGTTGCAAAACTAAAAAAATAACAATCAAAGGGGGTTTGTTTGACAAATCCCCTTTTTTACCTTAACATAAGAATTATGAAAGAGAGGGACGATGAGAGACTATACATTTAGTGTAAATGAACTAATGGAAGACATCATGCGTAAACCATGGGAAGACAATGTCACATTAGGAGATAAATATAACATTTCTAGAGAAAGAGTTAGACAAGTAAGACTTATGTTGGATTTACCAACTGTTACCGAAGCTAAAGAATCATGGTTTAGACAGAACTTTGATATGTTTATTGAAAAAGCAAAAGACGGTAACTTTATTTGGAATAGTGACTTTATGAAAAACTATCCACTATCAAACAGAAAAGCTACGGATTTGTTAAAATCTGATTCAGAACTAAACAGAAGATACACACAAGAAGGTGTGGAAGTTTATAATGACAAAGTTTATAATCCAACATCAAAAGTATGTTTGGTCTGCGATGAAGATAAACTAATACAAGAGTATTACAAATCACCATCAGATAAAACAAAAGACGGTCATGCAAGAGTTTGTATTGTTTGCAACAAAAAAAATGTTGCTAAACATTATGAGAAAAGAAAACACACAGTCAAAGTTATACCAGACTTTAAAAAGTGTTCAGCAGTTCCCGAAGTAGGAGAGTTACCTAAATCAGAATTTAGGAAAATGACTACTTCAAATACTGGGTTACAACCTCAGTGTTCTGTATATCAAGACTTCTTTCTTAAGTTCAGAAAAAAGAACAGTTCATCTGAAGCTAGAGATTTAGCGAGACAAGCTACTATCTGGTATTACGAAAAAATATGATATAATAGAAGTTCATCATGTCTATGTCACAGCCGACCTTATGGTCGGTTTTGGCATTTTATGGTGTGTTAAAATAAGTATGTGCCAAACATAACAACATCATTATTAAACGAAAGTGTGACTATTCAAAGATTGTCTGGTTCATCTGTTGATGATAGAGGATTATCTACTGCAACCTTTTCTGATGTTTCAACAACACAAGCAAGAGTAATCAGAGAGAATTCTGTATCCGAATCAAGAGGTAATTCAAGAGTTTCAAATAACGCAGAGTTTGCTGTTATTGTACAAGGTGATGTTGATGTCACAGTCAAAGACAGAATCAAAATAGGTTCTGATTATTATGAAATAGAGTCTGTCAATCCAACGAAAGATAGATTCGGAAATACTTTTTATCAAGAAATAAGAATGCAGTCTGGATTCTAATGAAGAAATCCATAATTAAAGGCATTGTAGTAAAAGCAGTTAATGAAAGACGCATACCAATGCGTACTTTACGAAATTTAAATGGAACAATACCTCGTTATATGAATGTTCCTAGAAACATAAATGAAATATCTAAAGTAAGAAGCTCTCTTTATACCTTTTCAGTTGCAGCTGGTGACATTACATCTATGGTACCAGGCAAGTTTTTGCCTACTATCAGAAACAATTCATTAAAAACAGCTCGTGTTCTCGGAGACTTTAACGCTCTTCAAAAAACTTATTCTAGAGCAATGGGTCAAGATGTTGGTGGAGGTTTTGGTCAAAGAGCTATTAGAAGAGGAACTGGTCGTTTAGCTGGTTCAGTCGTAAGAAAAGTGCCAGGCGACAATCCAGCATCTCGTTTAGTTCGTTCTAGAATGGGTGCTGAATTTCAAAGACAACAAAACAAACTATTTAAAAATGGACATAAATCTGTAAAGGTAAGAGGTCAAGCTACTATAAATGGTCCTAAAGCAAATAACTTTATGGGTGATAAATATCAAGATTTTTTATTTAAGTTTGGAACAGATTTTGCTACTGAAGTACAAAAATACACTCCTATTAAAACTGGTGCATTAATTAGGTCTATCCAAGTAAGTAATGCAAATATGTCAGAAAAAGAAAATCAAATTGCTGTTTCTATAGGTGACCAAAAAGCTTTTTATGCTCCAGCAGTTGAGTATGGTAGAGGCGGTGGCTATCAACCAACAGTTTCTGGACTACCACCTAAAGTAGCTCCAGCCCCAGCTAGTGGAGATAGATTACAGAATTATAAAGGTTATCAACCAGCTAGAGCCCCACTTCGAAAGGGTGCTGTAGCAATTACCGCAAAATATAGAGGTACACTTAAAGAGACAAGTGGAGTTAGAGCTACAAGAATAGCTCCATACTTAAGAAGCAGTGTGAAAGGAGTATTTGGATAATGGCACAGAGTTTACCAGATGCAGAAATCATAGCTAGAAGTTGGGCTTTAAGTAAAAGCTCTATTACTAGTTTAGTAGGAACAAAGGTAGCAACAAGATTACCTCAAGATGCAGAAATGCCTTTTTTAGTTATTACAAGACTTGGGGGAACACCTCAAGCTGGAGAAGCTCTTATTGATGAAGCTCTTATACAAATGGATTGTTATGCAGGCAAATATGCTACTTCAAACACTAAGGGACAGCCAGATTATGCTAATGCATATGCTTTAGCTAGTGCTGTTTATACAGAAGCTTTCGACCAATACCCAGAAATATTTGCATCTTCTGGTGGAGTAGAGGCAAAAGTAAATGGTTTTTCTATAGCCAATGGCCCACAGCGCATCGACGAGCCAGAGCTCGGATTAGCACGCTATACTATAGATATAGTAATGATTTACGGAGCGAAATAATGAAGAACGTAAAGATAAATCCAATGCTTAAGGGCATTGATTTAGCAAGAGATGAAAAGCTCGACGTTTTCTTTTCCCACTCTGAGTGGATAGAAGTAAACGAAGAAGAGTGGAAACGTCTCAAAGAGATGACGCACAAGTTAGGTGAAATGAAAGTTTCTCTTCTTGTTGCTGATGGTGAGGAATGGGGCCAAATCAAAGAAGTAGTTTCTACTAAAGAGATAAAGCCTTATGATGATGAGGAAGAGGAAGTTATTTTTTGGGAAGCAGACGAAGTAGCAGAAGAAGAGTGACAAGCTCTTCCGTTTAAAAGTAGGAGAACATAATGGCTAAAAGTATTAGCGAGGTAATGTTAGGAACTGGTGTTTTATACATAGGTGATGAAGCAACAGCATTCCCAACAGACCCAACAACAACACCATCTGGTTCTGACTGGACAGATATTGGTTATTCTGAAAGTGGTTGGACTCTTGACTATGACAAAACATTCGAAGATGTCATGGTTGCAGAAGAGATTGACCCAATTTTCACAATCAAAACTGCACAAGAAGTCAGAATTTCTGGTGAGCTTGCTCAAGTTTCTTTAGCAAATCTAAAAGAAGCTATGGGTGGCGGAACAATAACAGCTGGAACACCAGCAGTAGGATTCTCAGAGTTGAAACCTCCTTCATCAGATTCTTTCTTAGAAAAGTCTTTGATGTTGAGGATTGATGCTCCAGATTCAACACTAGGTGGAACTCTTAAAAAAAGAGACGTTCTAGTTCCTAGAGCAGTCAATGTCGGAGCTTTCTCTATGACTCACGCAAAAGCACCTCAAAAAGTGCTAGTGTCAGTTGAGTACAAAGTGTTAAAGCCAGGCAGCGGTGCTCAGTTTACTGAGTTATTTAAGATAATCGACGAAGTTTAGTCGATAGATTAGGAGGGCGGAATGCCGAAATTTGATTTTGACGAAGCAGTCAAAGAAAATAAGAACGAACCTTTGGAGGTAGTGCTAAATAAGAGAGAATATCTTTTACCAGCGCAACTACCTGCAAGGGTTGTTCTCACACAAATTGCACTTATGGATGAGACTGGAGGACTCGGTACTAACGATATTCCAACTTGGTTAGGTGCTCTTGTAGGTGAGGAAAACTTACAACAAATGTTAGACGATGGAGCAACATGGGAACAACTAGAAGCAGTTACAACAAAGCTTTTAGTATTCTACAATGTCATTCCAGAAGAACAAGAAATAGAGACTGGAGACGAAGAAGCCCCAAAATAAATATGTCCCTTAGTGACATTGTGTCAAACTGGGGGGCTGTTGAGGCGGATTTCAATAGATTCTATAGCGTAAGTAATCCATTAGAGCTTACTTGGCGTAAGTTCAACATACTCTTATTTAATCTTATTTCAGAACAATCAGCATTTTTTCGACCATTTATGGATGAAGCAAGGGAAGAAGCCGAGCAAGATGCCGAATGGGAAAAAATTAAAAGAGGGGATAGGGCAGCCATACCTCGAAGTCAAGTTTCTCTTGGAGAAGCTCTCAATGATATAGGATTGTAAATGGAAAATAATTCAAGCGTAATAGGTAGGTTATCGTTCCTAGCTAGTGTCGTTGGTGATGGTGCAGTAGCTGGTATTCAACAAATGGCTAGAGGCACTGGTGCCGCTATGACCAAACTTGCTTCCTCTGTCCCAGCAGCAGCTTTCGCAGCTTCAGCAGCTTCAGTAGCGGGTATTGGTGCAGCATTAGTTGGTGGTACTATTGCAGCAGCACAATTTGAAGATGCTTTTGCTAATGTTCGAAAAGTTTTAGCTAGAGCTAGTGAAGAAGAATTAACAGCCATCAGAGATGCAGTATTAGACCTTTCAACAGAAATACCAATAGCAGCTGGACAGTTAGCTCAACTTGGTTCTATTGCTGGACAGTTAGGTGTAGGTGTTTCAGATATTCCAGCATTCATAGATACAGTAGCTAAATTAGGTGTAGCTACAAACATGTCAGCTGAACAAGCTGCCTTTTCAATTGCACGACTCGCTAATGTAACGGGTATTGGAGCTGAAAATGCAGACCAACTTGCTAATGTTCTAGTTAGATTGGGTAACAATACAGCAGCAACAGAATCAGAGATTGTATTACTTGCAACAAGATTTGGTGCTGTTGGTAAGATTGCTGGATTAAGTGCAGATGAAACATTAGCTTTCTCAGCATCAGTAAGAGCAACTGGTACAGAGGCCCAAGCTGGTGCTACAGCATTACAGAAATTCTTTTTAGCTTTACAACAAGCAGCTGCTCAAGGTGGTTCTAAATTAAATGCTTTTGCTAGTGCGGTCGGAATGACAGGAGACGAATTTAGAAAACTTGCAGAAGAAGACATATCAAATGCTGCAGCTACATTCGTAGAAGGTTTAGATAAAATAGGTTCTTCTGGTGGAAATGTTCAGCAAGTCCTACAAGATGTAGGATTAGGTTCTGTTCGTGTTTCTAAAGTTATGCTTTCTTTATCTTCAGATACTAAAGAATTAAGAAGTAACTTAAATTTAGCTAACGATGAGATGGAAAGACAGTCTGCTTTAAATAACGAAGCAGAAAAACGTTTCAGCACTCTTCTTAACCAGATGACAAGATTTAGAAATGTAATCAAAGCAGTAATGATTGACATTGGTGAAGGAATGGTACCAGTACTTGCTAAATTTGTTGGTAACTTAGCTGATGCAGTTGCAGGTTTTAGAGAATTTTATGATGTATTAAATACTGATACTTTTGTAAAAGCAGGAAAAGCTATGTTAAGTTTGACTGTAATTTTAGGTGCTAGCAGAATTCCAGCTATTGCAATAGCTTTCAAAACACTCGCTTCAGCCATTGGACTTGTTGGTTCATCTAGCCTAGTAGCAAGTAATGCACTTGCCATGCTTAAGGTTGCATTTGCACCACTTGCAGTAGGTGGTGCAATATTTATAGCAATAGGAGTAATAGTAAAACTTTTTGCAAATATGGCTGAGAATATAGCTGGAGCGAAAAGAAACTTGGATGACTTTAAAAGAGTTATGGAAGAAGTAGCAATAGGAGCAGATGAAATTGACATTTCAGATACATTAGCTGAAGGTTTATTTGAAAACCTAGAAGAAGAAACACAAAATGCTTTTAAACAAGCTTTTGGTTACAGGACAACAGAAGTCTTAAAAGAAATACTTGGTAATCAAAGTACCGAAGTTCTAGACAATGTTCGAGGACTCGTGAGTGGATTATCTTCAGTCATAGGGCAAAGTGCTTCTTACTTAGTCACCGATGAACAAGCAACAATGATGTTACAAAATCAAGTAAAAGCTGCAAAAGAAAATTTAGAAGTTGTTAAGGAAGAGTTCGGAGAGAATTCCAAAATCTTTAATATTAATAAAGATATAATTGACGTTTTAGAAAATAGAATAGAAAAAGGTGGAAAGCTTACAACTGAAGATATGAAATCTCTTAATGTGTTATTAACACAAGTAGATGCTTATGAGAAAATATTGTTTTTTCAAGATGCAATATTAGACGATAAGATGGAAGTAATAAAAGCGGAAGTAGAAAATGTTTTAGTAGCTTCACAGCAACAAGATTTATATAACTCTATTAAAAATGACAACAAAAAGATTTTAGAATTTGCTAAAGCCAATGCCGTTAATAACGAAACATTAGCTAAATTACTTGGAATATCGGCAGATGAATCAAAAGACTTATTAGATAACACGAACGCTTTTGCTACTGTCCTTCAAAATGCTAATGACTTTGCTGCAGCTTTAAACGAACAGCTCAAACCAATAGAAGCTTTACAAGACTTAGAAGATGCTAAAGATGCTCTTTCAGATGCTAGAAAAGACCAAGTTGAACTTAATAAAGAAGAAGTTGAACTTAATGAGAAACTTACATCTTTAGAAAAGGAAATGCAAGACCTTGTAAAAGATGGTAAGTTTTTAGCTGAAGACATTATATCGATTAAAGAAGAAGAATTAGAATTAGCAGAGCTTATAGCTTTAGCAAATGGAGATATAGAATTAAGTGCTCAAGAGCAGCTCAGATTGGCTAAGGAAGAAAGAGAATTAGAGAGACTTCAAAGAGCACAAGAGCAAGGTTCTCTTTTCAAGGGAGACCTTCAAATTGCCGCTAAAGAGGAAGAAATTCAAGCCATTAAAACACGTGGTACTACTGAAGAAATGGTTTCTAAAAAAGAAGAAGAGCTTGCAAAATCAAAAGCAGATGCTCAAATCAATGCTAATAAAAGAATTATTGAAATTCAAGAGGAGCAAGAAGGTGTTGTACAAAGGCTCATTGATTTAGAAGAAGACAGAGAAGATGCTGCTAGAAAAGTAGAAAAAGCTCAAATAGATATTCTTAAGAAGACTAACGCTACAATTATAGCTTTTGGTGAACTTAACAATAAAAGCAAAGATGAACTTAAAGCTTTAGCTAAGTCTTTAGGCATGCCAGAAGCAGTAATAGATAGTATTTTGAGAAAAGTTCTAGCAACAACTATAGCTATAGAGCAAATGCCAGCATTCTCAGTACCACAATTAGCAGCTGACATGGCTAGTCTGCAATCTAATAAATTGAACCCAGTAGCAAGAGCTAGTGGTGGACCAGTAAGGATAGGCCAAAGAGGATTAGTTGGAGAAAATGGACCAGAGTTGATAAAGCCAATGCCTAACGGTGTAATGATTAAACCTCTAGCTGGAGGAACTGCAGGTGGAGTAACACAGAATGTAAGTTTAAATATTACAGGACTTCCTACTGACCCAATTGCTGCTAGAAAGATTGCACAAAATATTCAAAGAGAACTTAATAAGCTTAAAGGTGATGGAAGGAGCGGAATAGTACGATGAGCTCACGAAATTTAAAGAGAGTTATTTATGGTAAAATGTTAAAAGGAGAGGATATAAATTTTCTAATCGCACCTCTTACTCCTAAGTTGAAACTGCAAGTTTTAGAATTTATAGAAAGAAAAGAAAATGTTCGCAAAAATAAAAGATAATCTAGGTTTGATAGCAACAGCTATAGCTCTAATGGGTTCAGTTGGTGCGGGAATACAATCAGTTGGTCAAATAGTTAATACACTTCAAGGTATTGATGACAGGATGAATAATATAGAGTATGAATTTACTGCTCTCAAAGAAAGCACTTATGTTCAAGGCGATATAGCTGTTCTGTTTGAAAAAGTGCAGAAATTAGAAATAATTAATGACACTAATCAATATGTTCAAATCGAAAAATGGGAATGGGATGATATGAAAAAACAAATTACTCGTCTTGAAACACAACTTATAGACCAAGACCAAGACTTAAATGTAGTCAGAGAAATCCAAACTAGATTAGCTTGGATAGAAGCGAACTGTTGTAGATAATGATTGATAATAAAGAAAAACATTATTTAAAAGCTTGTCAATCAGATATGAAATGTGGAAATTATTTTTATCATACAAAATATAGATACTGTGAACAGTGTAGAGCAAAGGATTATTGCTAATGGCTAATACATTTACAATAGGTAGATTAAGTTTTACTTCTCCTAGAGCTTTAGCAGAGTCTTCTATGCCAGCTGATGGTAAAAACTCTTTAGAAAGAAATATTTCTATTAATGGTACTTTAGTTGCTGACTCTTTAGCTGATGCTAAAAACATTAGAGATGAACTGATATCTCTTAGTAATTCAAACTTAATAGTTCCTTTTACTTATGAAGGAGACTCAACATATGGAGGCTATTGCCAAATAGATGCTGCAGATGTAAATACACAACATCTCTTTGGCAAGGGCCTTTTTAAATACAGTCTGAACCTTAGAATTAAAGGTAGAGCTGGTGAAACAAGCTTTGAATCAAACTTAACTGGTAGCTTGTTGACTAATGCTCATAGCTATACTTCTTCAAATACCTACGGACCAGTACATGCTTTACCAGTAAATGCTTTTAACTATGCACATACTGAAACCCCTACTACACACTCAAGAGCTACAAACAATGGAAATGTTTATTTGTTTATAGACCAAAATTTGAGAAATTCACAAGCTAATTGGCAAGTAGCACCAGAGAACTATTACAAAGGTGCTGCACAAATAACAATTGATAACTATGTAAAGAATGGTTATCTTACAAAAGACAGTCCCAATGCTGTAGTCCTAGACAATGGAATCATACAAGTAACCTCTGGAAGTGTAACTGACGAATCAAGAATTAACTTAAAGTTTTATGATAACGGAGAATTTGTTTCTGATAGAGAAGTATCCTTCTCAATGGGTGCAGGTTTTACAGAATGGAATACTTGGAAGTCAGTCCAAATACTTAGAAATGATGCAGAGGAAGCTTCTATAAGATTAGTTACTTATTCTGAAGATGCTGGGGATGGTAAATTAACATTAGACTTAACAGTTAGAAGAGGAATGCATCACGTATCGTTTGTTGCTACTCAAAGTGGTACATCAACAAGGTCTGCTACATCGAGAATAAATTGTAAGCTTGAAACAGCTAATGCTGTGACTACTAACTCTGTAGGCTATACAGAAACTTCTACTGATTCAGATGGACAGAAGTTCTTTGTAAAATCACCACAAGGAATTACAGCTAGTGCTAGTGATAGAAATATGCACATAGCAACAGCACAATACAAAGGTATTCTAGGATATATTTATGGAGCAGATGCTTTTGATAGTGAAGATGCAATTTTCGAACAATACATGGAGTCAACTTACGAACAAGTGAGATTAGTGAGGAGCTAATGGCCGTAACAGAAAGGTTGATGGGCGCTGGCAACTTTGGAGTATCTTTCCTTCAAGACCAAACACCATCAGAAGTAATAGACACAATTCAAGAATGGGGTCATATTGTTATAACCCCACAGGAAATGAATCCAGATTTATACGATGACAGCGCTATGCTCGCTTCTGCACGATATACAGGAATTGTTTTAAGTAAGTCCTTAGAAGAAGGTGTAGTACAAGTTTCTGGTCAAGGATTACAACTTTATCTTGGTGATGACCGTGGTAAAGGTATGGTAATTGCTGAAAACAAAAATCTTGGAAAAGCAAGAACATACACAGACCTTCCACTATCGAGTGTTCTTTTTCAATCTTCTACTCCTTATGGAATAATGCGTAATGAAGCTGGTAACTTACAGGCAATTACTCAAGGTACTATATACGATGGTTCTTCAACCTACAGTGGTACACATTTCGTTGAAACTTCTCTGCATGCTTTAAAACATATTTGTGAAGATTTGGGCTATGAATTTAGAGTAAACCAAGATGCAACAGTAGATGCAGGACCAGCTGCTAATTTGTTTACTGGCGTTAATTCAGACCCAACAACTGTTGTTGTAAAAACTGGCTATGGAGATGACCCAACTTATCAAGGTCTAAGCCCTACAGGAGCTAGAACAGAGTTTGATGCTGCAGATTATGTAACAAAGGTTGATTTCATAGCTGAGATAGGTGCTTTTAATGACCCTACAGACTTTGAAGGAGAAGCTTCTAAAACTTCTGGAGAGATACCTTACTATGATATCCACGGTAATAAACTTTCAAGAACAGGCCTAGTTTCTGTTCCAGACATGGATAGTGATAAACTAGACGAGCAAGCTGGTCTTATGCTTACTGAATTATCTAAAATTAAAAAAGTTCTTAACCTTGACCTTGAACAATATGAAGTAACTGGAGACTTAAAAGTTGGAGACTTCATTTTTGCTTTTGACCCATTCATAGGATTTACGGATAATGAAACAGATGCTACTGCAGAATCTAGAGATATATATGAAATTAGTTTTAGAGGTCAGCAAATAAACCCAGTAAAAGTTCGTGTTGTAGGATTAAGTTTTCCTATCTCAACAGGAATGGGTGTTTACTATAGAAAATTTGATGGAACAAATGTAACTTACACAGATTTAACACCGTATGTATCTTTTGAGAATGGAGATACACAAGTTGAATTAGGTGACGTTCTAAGAGATGTATCGGATGACTTACGATTTAATGAGTATTCGATAGCTGCTAGAACAGCATCAGCTAAGTCTATACCAGACCTACCAAGTACTCCTACTTTGCAATCTGGTACTTACCAAGATGGTACAGGTGAATCCAAAGGATTTGTCCGTATTGTCTTTTCGAAACCATCCAACATTGATGGCTCAAATATAGTTGACGGAAGTCACTATAGAGTTAGATATCGTATATCGGATGGATTATCCACAAGTGGCGGCACCTCGGCGAATGAATATACCTTTAAGGATTTTCCTTTTACGGGGTCTTCCACTGAAAGCTTGGTCATATCAGACCTAACAGTTGGTAAAGCTTATAGAGTTGGTGTAGCGACTGTAGATACATCTAGTTTTAGAAGAAAAAGTGACTATACCGCTTCTGGTGAAGATTTATATACTGATAGCCCTTCAGTTAATCCTAATTATACAACTAATGCAATTATTGAAATTGATAGAGATGGACAAGCTCCATCTAAACCAAAACAAGCACAATCAATTGCTGCTGGACCATTAAGAGTCCAACTTACACATTACTTAGGAAAAGAAGGAACAGATGGTAGTGGTAATCCTTTTGGAGACTTTACATTAGAAGGAGATGTTGACCACTTAGATATCCATGCAGTAACACAATCTGGAAATACAGCTTCCTTTACAGTTAATACAGCTAATAAGATTGGTGAGATAAGAGTTACTTCTGGAAATATACTTCAACAAATACCAGTTATAGGAACTATGGAGTTAGAAGATTCACAAGATTACTACTTCAGAATAGTAGCGGTTGACAAATCTGGTAATGAATCAGACCCATCAGATGGACAAGCAGCTTTAGCAAATCTTATAGCAGAAGCAAATATATCAGATGCCACAATAACAACAGCTAAAATTGGTGATGCAGCTATAACTAATGCTAAGATTGCAGATGCGTCAATAACCACTGCAAAGATAAATGATTTATCAGCAGATAAAATAACTTCTGGAACTATTACTGGTGGAGAAATAACAGTAGGAACTCCAACTAATACAAACGGTTTTATAAAATCACACAACTATTCATCTGGTTCTGCTGGATGGATAATTAAACCAGATGGTACAGCAGAGTTTCAGAACGCTACAATTAGAGGAAGCTTGGATGCAGGAGATATAACTTCTGGAACACTTTCTGTCGATAGATTAGATTTAACACAAATATTGACTGTAGGAGAAGCAGCAGGAGACGTTAACTCTGGTTCAACAACAATAGATGGTGACAATATTACGACAGGAACTATTACTGCTACACAAATAGACTCAAATACGATAACAACTAACGAACTAAACTTTACTCCTTTTATTGATGGAGATGATTTAACAGCAGGAACCCTTGGAGGCATTTCAATAAATGCAGCAAATATACAAGCAAACTATTCAGCAGGTACTGCAGGATTTTTAATTGAGTCAGATGGAGACGCATTCTTCAATAGTGTTACTGTAAATAATCCAATTATTACTTTAGGAACTCAATCCAGTGGAACACCAACTTCTGCATCAAGTAGTGCAATAAAAATAGGTACATCAGTTATGTTTGAACAAAGTGATAAGTTAAAAGTTACTAAACCTTTTGTTGTTTTACCAGATGGAAGTGAATCCGCACCATCTTTGACTATCTCTGGGGATTATGATGAGTTAGGTTTTTTTGTAACTAACACAACATCAGAAGGTGGATATTCTACATTTTCAGCTTCTAATGGTACTGATGATATATTTGCTTTTAACACACTAAGTGACCAATTTAATATAAGAGGAGAGTTACAAGTAGCAGGTAACTTAGCAGTTAACTCTGGTTTAAAAGCTGGAGGAGTAACTGGAGACTCTGGTCAAGTATTACAATCTACAGGCTCTGGTGTTCAGTGGGCAAATGCTGGTGGTTCACACGCAGATAGTGACCATACAAGTTTTGCAACAATAACTTCTTTGAACAATCACACTGGAAACAGCACTAACGCTCATGGTTATAGTGCTATATCTATAAATGGATTAACAATGCAACATGGATATGGTTTAACTATTCAAGGTAGTGGTGACATAGGAGTATCAAGTTCTGGAAATCCACACACTATAACAATTTCTCACGATGATAGTGACCATAGTTATGCAACGGGTATAACAAGTCTTAGTGTTAGTGGTGGAGCAGGTTTTGCAGTAACAGCAAGTCAGAGTGGTAGTAGTGCCAGTATAAATACTACTCAATCTACTACTTCAACTATAAGTACGGGAACTTTAAATACTTATAGCCATTATCCAAGGTCAACAGATAGTTATTCTATAGGTAGTGCAGGCTCAAGATGGTTAGTAGGTTATTTTCAATTTGGAACGACAACATCTGACCAGAGATTAAAAGAAAATATTGAAGATTTAACACTAGGTTTAGATTTTATTAATAAGCTACAACCAAAAAAATACAATTGGAAAACTGAAGAATACAAATATTGTGAGCATTGTGGTTGTGAGTTCCCAATGGAAGCTACAGAATGTGGGGGAGACGAACACGAAGATTGTGATAGTCCAGATAATGTTCTCATAATTAAAAATAGAAGAGAAGAAATTTCTGACATTGATATGTTTGGTTTTATGGCTCAAGATGTTATTGCTATAGATGATTTATCTGACGATAACACTTACGGTATTGCTAGACATAATACAGAAGAAGATAGTTATGATATTTCTTACGAAAATATGATTGCACCATTAGTAAAAGCAGTACAAGAACTGTCTCAAAAGAACGAAGAATTAACTGCTAGAATAGAAGTACTGGAAGGATAATATGGCCGATATTATTAACGAAGGTAACTCCAAAGTAGAAGTAGTCGATGCCTCTACAGACGCTCTAGCTAAAATAATTGCAGAACTCAATGGTACTCTTCGTGTAGAACAAACAAATACATTATTAAGTTTCTATAATCCTAATGACCAAATAGAAACTGGTAATGCAACTGATGATAATCAAGGTGCAGCTTCAACATTTAACGGTCTCCAAACTAATGATGCAACTATAAGAATACAATCTGGTGATGGTTCCTCTGTTCCATTGTCTAATCTTTATCTTGATGGTAAATCTATTATTTCAGATAAAACTTTATCTATAGGTACAACAGGACAAAAAGAATTACATTTCGGTACCAACGGCACAAAATGGGTAAAAATTACAGAATCTGGTTACTTAGACTTCCAAAAGCTTACAATCAATGGCTCACAAGGAACTGCAGGACAACAAATAAGAAATGCAGGAAGCGGAACTATAGAATGGTTTACTCCAGATAATAGAAACTCTTTTGGAACTGTTTCAATTGGTGGTATAGATGTAGATGCTGACTCAGTAGGAGATTCTTTAAATTTTGTTGCAGGTAACAATGTAACTATAAATGCAGACGATAGTACTAATACAGTAACGATTAATGCTACACAACCAGATATATTTGGTTCTATAGCAGTAAGCGGACAAGACACTATAACAATTGACCAATCTTCTGACACTTTAAACTTTGAAGCGGGTTCTGGCGTAACTATAACAACAAATGCTACAACTGATACTATAACAATATCTAGTACAGGTAGCGGTTCTGGGTCAACAGAAGATGTATTTAAAACTATACAAGTAACAGGACAGCCAGATATAGTTGCAGATTCTTCATCGGATACACTCACATTAGCTGGTGATGGTATAGAAATTACAACAGATGATGCAACAGATACTATAACAATAAGAAACGAAAAATTAAGACTTCTTTCTAAGTTAGGATATCTTGCTTTTACAGAAACAGATGGAAGTATTACAGAATTACCTATGAAAAACTATTTTGTAGATACAGCTACTTCATTAGGAGTAAACGGTGGTGGTTCAAGCGTAGGTCTCTCAACCCGTGCTTTACGTCTGCTACAATCAGATGGTAACACTTATAAGTTTATGATTATGCCAGCAAACACAACTGGAGATAGTCTAACCTTTACTTTCACCTTATCAGATGGAAGTACGTTAACAAAAGATTTAACAATGGCGGCATAAGGAAATAATGGCAGCAAAAACACCAATTAGAGGAGATTATACTGGTTCCGATTTAGTCGGTTTAGCAGAGTTTCTTGCAACTGAATATGTAGATATTGCTGATGGTGGTACTGGTGCAATTACAGCAGCTGGTGCAAGAACTAATCTAGGTTTAGAAATAGGTACAGATGTACAATCTTGGGACCAACAATTAGAAGACATTGCAGGTTTAACACCAACAGATGGTGGGATTATTGTTGGAGACGGTAGTAATTTTGTACTTGAAACAGGTAATGTTGCAAGACTTTCTCTAGGACTAGGTACTACAGACTCACCTACATTTAATAACTTAGTTCTTGACGGCAACTTAACAGTCAATGGTACTCAAACAATATTAAATACAGAGACTTTAACCGTTGATGACAACACAATTGTTTTAAATAATAACGTAACAGGAACACCTACAGAAGACGCAGGAATTGAAATAGAGCGTGGTTCCGATACCAATGTAAGTTTATTATGGGATGAAACAAATGATAGATGGACAGTCGGTACTTATGATTTTGTAGCAGCTAATTTTATAGGTAATGTTACTGGTCAAGTATCAGATATTTCAAACTTTGATACAGACGACTTAACAGAGGGTAGTACAAACCAGTACTATACAGAAGAAAGGGTTGATGACAGAGTTGCAGCTCTTCTAGTAGATTCCACAACATCTGGTATAGATATTAGTTATGATGATTCATCAAACTCTTTAACAATTTCAACTGATTTATCAGAAATAATAGAGTCATTACAAGATAATGTTGAAGGTTTATTTGTTGGAGGAACTGGTGTTTCAGCAACTTATAACGATTTAAGTAATCAATTAGAACTAGCTGTAGACTTTTCTGAGTTTGATACTGGTTCTATTACAGAAGGTTCTAATCTTTTCTTTACAGATGAAAGAGTGGATGACAGAATATCTGCACTATTAGTAGATGCTAATACTGAAGGTATTGATGTCAGCTATGACGATGTTGGTAATCAATTAACTTTAAGTGTGGATTTAACTGAAATAGTTGAATCCCTTCAAGATAATGTACAAAGTTTGTTTAGTGGAGGAACTGGGATAACTGCATTCTATGACGATAATGCAAATACTTTAGCTTTATCCGTAGACTTTACAGAATTTGATACTGACGACTTAGTCGAAGGAACTACAAATATCTTTTATACAGAAGGCAGGTTTGACACAAGCTTTGCTGGTAAAAGCACAACAGATTTAACAGAAGGTACAAACCTTTATTACACAGAAGAGAGAGTTGACGATAGGGTAGCTGCTTTATTAGTAGATTCTACTACTTCTGGAATTGATATAAGTTATGATGACGTAAACAATCAATTAACAATTAGTTCAGACCTTTCTGAAATAGTTGAAGCTTTACAGGATAATGTTGAAGGATTATTTAGTGGTGGTACAGGAATCACCACATCTTATGATGACAACGCTAATACTCTAAGTTTATCTGTAGATTTTACTGAATTTACATCTGACGACATAGTAGAAGGAACAAGTAATCTTTTTGTAACAGATGAAAGAATAGACGACAGAGTAAGTGCTTTATTAACAGATGCTACTACATCTGGTATAGATATAGCTTATGATGATACTGGTAACGAATTAACACTTAGTGTTGATTTAACAGAGATAGTAGAAAGCTTACAAGATAATGTAGAAGGTCTTTTTTCTGGTGGAACGGGTATAACAACAAATTATGACGATAATGCAAACTCTCTTTCTTTATCAATAGATTTTACAGAGTTTGATACAGATGATTTAGTAGAAGGTACAACAAATATTTTCTATACCGAGGCCAGATTTGATAGTAGTTTATCTGGTAAAACAACAGACGATGTCACAGAGGGTTCTAACCTATATTACACAACTACAAGAGCTAATACAGATATAGATGCGAGAGTAACTAAATCTTTTGTTGATGCTCTTAATGTAGATGCAGATACCTTAGATGGTAATGACAGTACAGCATTTGCTACTGCTGCTCAAGGTACATTAGCTGATAGTGCTTTACAATCTGGCGATAATATTACAGAGCTTACAAATAATGCTAACTATATTGATTTAACAGATATTTCAGTAACAGATAGTGGCGGTGATGGTTCTTTAAGTTACGACAATACAACAGGAGTTATTACTTATACAGGACCAAGCCAAGCTGAAGTATTAGCACACATATCTGGAGGAACTGGTATTACAGTTTCTGGTGCAGGTGTTATAGCTACAACTATTACACAGTACGCTGATTCAGATGTCGAGGCATATCTATCTGGTGGAACAGGTGTTAGTTTCTCAGCTGGTGTTATATCAATAGGACAAGCAGTAGGAACAACTGACAATGTAACTTTTAATGATGTAACTGTAGATGGAGTTCTTAACTCTAACGATATTACAGCTGCAAATATTTCTATAGACGGAAATGCAACAATTACTGGTAACTTAACAGTTGAGGGTACATCTACACAAGTTGACTCTACTACTGTAACAGTTGCCGACCCACTCTTTAAATATGCAAAAGATAACACAGGAAACTCTGTTGATATAGGTTTCTACGGTAAGTATGTACAATCTTCTACTACTAAGTATGCAGGTTTAGCTTGGGATGCTTCACAATCAGATAAATTTAGATTATTCCACGGATTACAAACAGAACCTACAACAACTGTAGATATAACTGCAACTGGACACACAGTAGGTACTTTAATTGCAAACTTAGAAGGTGATGTAACTGGTAATGCAGACACAGCAACAGCTTTAGCTTCTGGACAAAACTTCTCTTTAACTGGAGATGTAACCGCTAGTTCTATAAGTTTTGATGGAACTGGTGCAGTAGCTTTAGCAACAACAGTAACTGAAAGTGCAGTAACTCAACATCAAGCCGCATTAAGTATTACTGAATCACAAATATCTGATTTACAGTCTTACTTAACTGCTGAAACAAATGACTTATCATCAGTCGTAACTTGGGCGAATGTACCAGACGCAAACATAACACAAAGCTCTGTTACACAGCATCAAGCTGCATTGTCTATAACTGAAAGTCAAATATCAGACCTACAAAGCTATTTAACAGCAGAAACAAACGATTTAAGTTCTGTGGTTACATGGGCTAATGTTCCAGACGCTAATATTACTGAATCTTCTGTTACACAACATCAAGCAGCTTTATCTATAACAGAGTCACAAATTTCTGACTTAGGTAGTTATATAACTGCAACATCTACAGATACTCTTACTGGAAAAACAATAAACTTTGAAAACAATACTGTAATAGTTGAATATGCAGTAACTGTTTCTGGTGGTAACTTCTTAATTGATGGTGAAGCAAATGCAACTATATCTTTTAACCCAGGCATTGTTTATAGATTTGACTTATCTGATTCATCAACTGCTTCTCATCCATTTGCATTATCAACAACTGAAGATGGAACTCATAACTCTGGTTCAGAATATACAACAGGTAAAACATCTAATGGAACACAAGGTAGTTCTGGGGCGTATGTGGAGTATACAGTTAATGCTGCTACTTCAGATATTCTTTATTACTATTGTTCATCACACTCTGGAATGGGTGGTACTGTTACAGTATTTGGCTCATCTTATGGTGATGCAGATGTACAGTCTTACCTATCAGCTGGAACAGGGATAACTCTTTCTGGCTCTGGTGTAATTGCTACAACAATAACACAGTATGCAGACTCAGATGTACAAGCGTATATCTCAGCTGGAACTGGTATTGCTATAAATGGAAGTGGTGAAATATCTACAACTATTACACAATACTCTGATTCAGATGTTGCTTCATATTTAACAACGAATAGTTACGCCACTCAAGCTTATGTAACTACTCAGATACAAACTAAAGATGAGCTTTCAGAACTATCTGGAGATTCAGATGATATTACACAAGGTTCTACCAATCTTTATTACTCTTCATCTTTATTTGATACAGATTTAGCTACCAAAACAACAGATAATTTAACAGAAGGTTCTACAAATCTTTATTATGCAGATTCATTAGTAGAGACATATTTATCTGGTGGTAATGGTATAACTTACTCATCTGGAGCTATTTCAGTAGATTCAACAGTTATAACAGGACAAACAGCAGAAACTTCAATAGACACTGCTAACGATTTAGTTTTAATATACGATAATTCAAATACCGCATTAAGAAAGATGGCAGTATCTGATTTACTAGCAAGTGCTGGTGCAGGTTCAATGTCAAGCTTTACTCTTAGTGATGGAAGTAATACTCAAACAATTGGTGATTCTGAAACTTTAACAGTTACAGGTGGAACAGCGATTTCTGCAACTGTTGGTGCTACAGATGAAGTAACAATAGATTTTGATAACTCTAGTGACTTAGATATGAATGGTCAAAGAGTTCTGTTTGCAAATGTTTACGCTCAAGAAGCTGATTTACCTAGTGCTTCAACTTATCACGGTATGTTTGCTCATGTTCATGCAACTGGAAGAGCTTACTATGCTCATAATGGTAACTGGGTTGAACTAATTGGTGAAAGTCAAGTAGGTACAGGTTTAAGTTACAGCGGTGGTACTTTAACTTCAACAATCACTCAATATGCTGACTCAGATGTAGAATCATACTTATCTGGAGGAACTGGAATAAGTTTCTCTACTGGTGCTATAGCTATCGACTTTAGTGAGTTTAATACAGACAGTATTGTAGAAGGTTCAACAAATGAATTTTATACAGATACTAAAGTAGGAAACTACTTAACAACTAACAATTATGCTACAGAAAGTTATGTCGATACAGAAATAGCAAACTTAGTAGATACAGCTCCATCAACATTAGACACTCTTAACGAATTAGCAGCTGCTTTAGGTGATGATGCAAACTTCTCAACTACTGTTACAAACTCTATTGCTACTAAATTAGCGATAACAGACTTTACAAGTACTGCAAACACTTGGTTCTCAGCTAAAAATCTTAATGACTTAGCTGATGTAGGATTTGCAGACCCAACATCAACTGAAGATGGAAAAGTTGTTTACTGGGATGATAGTGCTGGAGCATTTGGATTAATATCAGTTTCTGGTCTTTCTGGCTCTGGTGAAACTAACACAGCTTCTAATATTGGTACAGCTGGTGTAGGAATATTTGATGGTAAAGTCGGAGAAGATTTACAGTTTAAGAAACTAAATGCAGGTTCTGCAAAGATTACAATTACTGATGACACTTCTAATAATGAAGTAGATATAGACTTTGGTACTGTATCAATAGATGATTTAAGTGATGTTGACACTACTACATCCGCACCATCAACTAATCAAGCTTTATTATGGAATGGAAGTAACTGGGTAGCGGGAGATGTTGCTACATCTGGTGGCGGAACTGAAGGCATACTTACCTTTACACATTTTGATAATACTTCAGACAATATAGATTTAACAGCAGGAAAAATAGACTTCTTACACTTTGATGACACTGAAGATGATATAGAATTTACACAAAACAAAATAGACTTTTTACATTTTGATGATGTAGAAGATGATATAAACTTAATTTCATATACAAGATTAGACGACATATTTGATGTTGACTTAACTTCTTTAGCTGCTGGAGACTTTTTAAGATATGATGCAAGCTCAAACACATGGAAAGCTGACCAAGTCGGAACTACTGAAGGTATTCTTGATTTTGTACACTTTGACAATACAAGCGATAATATTGACTTAACTAATGCACAGTTAACATTGACTGATGCTGATGGTACAGAAATAGTAATACCTTTAGAGCAAAATAAAATTGATTTTATAGAATACGATGGAACTTCTGATGATATAAACTTAACAAGCTATGTAAGACTTGATGATGTTTATGATATAGACCTTACAGGTTCTTCTTCTGGAGATATAATTAAATATAATGCTTCAAGTGGAACATGGATTGCTACAGATATACCAACAGAAGTAGATGCACATTTAGTTGGCGGAACAGGAGTAACATACTCAGCAGGAAATATCAGTATTGGTCAAGATGTTGGAACAACTGATGATGTAACTTTTAACACTGTAACTGCTGATTTAACAGGTAATATAACAGGAGAACTTGATGGTGCAATAATAATATCTGGTAAGAATCAAACAGGTTCTACAATTGGTGCAGGTGTACCAGTTTATATATCTGGACAAGCATCTTCTGGAACAGAATTTACAGTAGCACCAGCAGATGCAGATGGTTCTGGAACAATGCCAGCAATTGGTATAACAACTGCTTCAACTAATAATAACGCATCAGTATCAATAGTAACTCTTGGTAAATTTGTAGGTTTAGATACTTCCTCGTTCTCAGTTGGAGATTCTCTTTATATATCAACTTCTGGAACTTTAGTTAACACTCCTCCTACAGGAGAAAGTGCTTTACTTCAAAAAATCGCAAAGGTAACAAGAAGTCACGCATCAGATGGTGCAATATTTGTTCAAGGTGCAGGTAGAACTAATGCAGTACCAAACTTAGATGATGGAGATATTTTTATAGGTAATGCTTCTAATCAAGCAGTTACTGCTAGCTTTAATACAACTTTCGATACCCAACTTGCAACAAAAGATACTGATGACTTATCAGAAGGCTCTACAAATCTTTATTACACTGACGCTAGAGCAGATGCAAGAATTGCAGCAGCTAGCATAGATGACCTTTCAGATGTTGATACAACTACATCATCTCCTTCAACAGGACAAGCTTTAGTATGGAATGGTTCAGCTTGGGCCCCAGCAGCTACTGGTGGTGGAGTTGCGGGAACAGTAGCTTTTATTAAATATGATGAGACCATAGACAATATTGCCTTAGATTCACAAGGTGAAGTTCCATTTATATATTTCGACAACACAGTAGATGACATAATAGTCACAGATAATATTCTTTCATTCGTAGAATATGACGAAACTGTTGATAATATTTCACTTGAACATGAAACTATAAATCTTTACAACCTAAATAATGTAAGTACCAATGGATTAAAAGATGGATATATTCTTAAATATAGTTCTTCAACAGGTTCTTGGTATGCAGAAGCACCAGAAGGTAGTGCCACAGCAATAGAATTTGTTAGAGCAAGTAATGCTAATGACTATATAGAAATTGGCAACAATATCTTACCTTTCTATCACTATGATGGTGTACAAGATAATATTCCTACTGATGGAACCTTATCTGTTGTTGAATATGACGGAACAGTAGATAACATAGATTTTGCTTCTCCAGTTCCTTATGAAAATCACATTAGAGATGAAGACGGAACTACAGTAGTTTCTGCTGATAGAACAAATAATACAGTAGAAGTTTATACAAACAGTGAATCAAGAATGTCCATCGATAATGATGGAACAGTTGATATTAGTTCTTCTAAGTTAACAATTGCTGGAAGTTCTGGTAATGCTGACCAAGTACTAACAACAGATGGTTCTGGAACTATCTCTTGGGCAGACGGAGGTTCTTCAGATGCAATAACTTCAGATGATACAAATACTTCTATAACAACACAAAATACAGCAGATACAATAGAGTTTACTGCTGGTGGCTCTACAAGAGCTAAATTAGATGGTTCGATGAGTATGGAAGCAGCAGGTGGCTTCTTTAATCACCAAACTACATTATCTGCTAGCGACACAACTATACCAAATGGTACAGGAACAGTTGCAGCTGGACCGTTAACAATAACAGGAACAGTTACTGTAGAAGGCGTGTTGGCAGTAGTATGATATACTTTATACAGGGAGTTTCTTATGAGTAAAATAGAAGTTAACGAAATATCAAAAACATCAACTGGTAGTGAAATTGCTGTCACTAGTGATGTTGCACTTTCTAATGGTTTGAAAACTGATACAATTTCAGAAAAAACTACTGATACTGGTGTAACGATAGACGGTGTATTAATAAAAGATGGAACTATTGAAAGCACCTATTTAGATGCGTCAACTACTGAAACAATACAAACTTTAACCTCTAGCTCTGGTGTGCTTACTATAAATATGAATAATGGTAAAGCAGGAACTATAACCCTTACAGAAGATATAACTGATGTTGATTTTACTAATGTTCCTACAAGTGGATATAGTGAATTTATTTTACAAGTAACTCAAGCTTCTTCAGCTTCTTACACTATAGATGTGGAAAACATGTCAATCAATGGTGGTGCTGATGTTGCAGCAAAAGTAGCAACAGGAAGCGAATCAACTGTATCCGTAGAAAATAACTCTATAAATAGATATGAGTTTAGATTTTTTAATGCTGGAGCACCTCAGTTTCGTGTATTTAAAGATTTTGTTGACTTTACTACGGGAATAAGTAAAACAAATCTTGTTCTTCATGTAGATGCTTCTAATGCAAGCTCATACAGCGGTTCTGGAAGTAATTGGCAAGACTTAAGTGGTCAAGGAAATCATATGACACTAAACAGTGCTACATATACAACAACTAGTGGAGGAGAATTTAGTTTTGCTGGAACTAGTAGTAGTTATGCTTGGACAAGTAATGCTGTTATTACTGGAAACTCTGCTCGTACAGTTTCATGGTGGCACAAAGGAACTAGTTATGAGGATGACCCAGCAGTATCTTTAGGTAATACTAGAAATGCAAATGAAATGTGGGTTCTGTCATTACAAAGTACTGGAAATACAATAAATATTTATGGATGGACAGGTCCTTATGATGAGAACGGACTCTCACTTGGAGAAAATACTAGAGATGGAAACTGGCATAATCATACAGTAACTTGGGATGCTTTGAACCCAGGTACTCTTAAGGTTTATGTTAATGGTAGTTTAACAGCAACTCTCCAAAGAGGTTCTGGTGAAGCTTACAATACATCATCTGGTGTTACCATTGGTGGAAATGATGAAGGTGCAGATAGAAGTTTTTTCGGAACAATAGGTGAAGTTGCTATTTACAATGTTGCTTTAGAGGCCTCTGTAGTAAACTCTAATTATATAGCTACTAAAACAAGGTATGGATTATGACAGAACCTACCATAATTGACGCTCTAAAATATTTTAACACTGAAATAACAGACTGGTATGGCTGGAGTGATACTGGCGAAATGACTTATGACAAAATATTTTTACGAAACTCTGATGCTACTCTTCCGACTGAAGAAGAAGTAACTGATAAACTAGAGGAGTTAACAGTTGAATACAATCGTTTTGTCTCTTATCCAGATTTAAGAGAACAATTAGACAAACTATTCCACGATATAGATGGTGGACTTTTAGGAGAAGATGCTAAGACAGGTTCTTTGTATCTTGCCTTAAAAGCAGTAAAAGACAATAATCCGAAACCGAGTGAATAATGGGTAAAATTAAAGTAGACCAAATAGAAATAGAATCTGGTAACTCTATACAGCTAAATAATGCTGTCAAGATAAAATCATATGATGCAGCAGGAATTTCCGCATTAACCCCATCCTCTGGTGATTTGATATATGATTCTGATAACAACGCACTCAAAGTTTATAAAAGTTCTTCGTGGGAAGAAGTAGGCGGTTCTGTTGACTTAAGTAGTTATGCTACTAAAGACGATGCTTTCGCTTATCAAATGATTATAGGAGATTAAATGGCTTACGATTATAAATCTGTCAATGCTGATTTAGGAACTACTATTGATACATCTATTTATGAATGTCCATCAGCAACAACTGCTGTTGTTCTTTTATGTCAAATAGCAAATATCGATGGTACTAACAGTGTAAATGCTTATGTAGACTATTACGATAGTTCTGCTACTCAAGCAAAAGCACTAGCGCACGAAATGCCAGTTCCAGCAGACACATCACTAAACCCTATTGGAGGAAAGCTTGTTCTAGAAGCTGGAGACCAACTTAGAGCTTGGGCAAGTGCTGCTTCAGATGCAGAAATAGTAATTTCAGTAGTAGAGATTAGCTAATGAAAACTAGAAATGGTTTCATAGGAGTTGTTCCACAACAAGATTCTACTACTGGTAATTCTGGTGTATTCTCAGTAAACTCACACAACATAGAAAAAAGCAGAAATAATTTAAAAAGTTTAGACCTTCCTCCAGCAAGTCACGGGCTAAGGTTGTTTCTAGATGCAGGACAAGAAGCATCATACACTTCTGGTAGTACTTGGAATGACATAAGTGGTAATGGTAGAAATGCAACACTATATAATGTTAATCATATTTCTGCTACGCCTAGTTATTTTGCGTTATCAACCTCATTTAGTCTTGCTACTCCAGCCAATACATTAGGAAGTAGTAACACCTCAGTTTCTATGGTAATAAAAACATCTGATTCACAATCAATGTTAGTAACTGATGATGGTAATCAAGATTATTTAGGTGCATACAGAAGTGGTAACGGATACTATCACAACAATGTTGGTGGAGGAAAAAATCTTTATATAAATGGAACGAGTCAGACAAATTTATATGGTACGATAAGAACAAATAGCTCTTTATTGGTTACAGTAACTGATTGTGATTTTTCTTTTGGCTCTAATAGATTTGTTTTTAATACTTATGGAAGTTTTCAATTTGGAGATGGTAGATTGTACGCTGTTGTACTTCACGATGGTAATCTTAGTTCTAGCCAAGTAACTGATTTATATAACTGGTTTAACTCAAGAGGATACATAGGACAATGAGTTGGATACTAAAACAGCACGGAACAACTTTTATTATGGAATTTGACACAGCAGAAGAAGCTGCTGCACATACACATACTGTAGATTCAGAAGATATGATATCTTGGTATATAGAAGAGAACATTACATAATGACTAAGAGTATAAAATTATCTGTTAGAATAGTTAAGATATAGGGAATTCATGTCAAGTATATTAAAAGTAGACACAATAGAAGAACGCACATCTGGTGGTGGTGTATCGTTTACTGGTACTTTAAGCCCAGATGGACTAAAAATTCCTTCATATAGTACAAGTGGAAGAAATGCACTCTCAGCTTCGGCTGGAGATGTGGTGTATAATACAGATACAAACAAAATTGAATTTTATAATGGTTCAAGTTGGGGTTCAATAGACACTGATACAACTGGAACATCTTTAGGTTTAACAATAGCACTAAGCTAGGAGAAAATAATGGCAGAGACATTTAACAACGCAGAGTTATCACCGATAACTACAACAGAAGCAGTAATTTACACTGCTCCAAATAATGCTAGTACTGATAGAGCAGTTGTTTTATCACTACTTATTACAAATACCGATGGAACTAACACAGAAGCAATAACTGCAAAAATATACGATACTAGTGGTACTGAAAAAGCTGTTATAGCATCCACTATCGATATTGCTGGAGATTCAAGGCTTGAGTTAGCAGGTAGTAGTAAGATTGTCTTAAAAGCTAATGAATCCATAAAACTAACTGGAGCAGACGCTACTGGTTATAGTGATGGGTTTATTTCTGTTATAGAGTTGACCTAATGCCTAGGTATATTCCTAGATTCTTCTTTTTTAAAGGTAAACCACCTAAAACTGAAGGGGCTTCTGGTTCTGTTGATGGCGAAAAAATAAAAGGCGTTTTCGATGTTGAACAAGTTAATGCGTTAAAGCAAATAAACCTTTTAGGTTTTGATATTTCTGGCGCTAGCAGTACCAACACATACACAGGTTACAATTCAGTAACATGTATTAGTACTAGAACAATAACAGTTACTGGAGATGATACACAAGTACAATACTTAATTGTTGGAGGCGGCGGCGGTGGTGGTGGCGGTAATTCAAATGAAGGCGGTGGCGGTGGAGGTGCTGGAGGAATGAAAACTGGTACATTAACTTTATCCGCTGGTACATACACAATAAATATTGGAAATGGTGGTAATGGTTCTGGTAGTTCTGGTGGTGACGGTGGTGGCTCAAGTATTGTAAACTCTGGAGGAACTACATTACTTTCTGTCTCTGGTGGCGGAGGTGGAGCTTGCTGTAGTTGTTCTGGAAGAGCAGGAGCTTCTGGTGGCGGTGGTTCTGGATGTTCTACTGATAGACCTGGTGGTTCTGGTATTTCTGGAGAAGGAAATAATGGTGGTGCAGGTCGTTGGGTTAGTAACTCGCCAGGTAATGGTAACGGCGGTGGTGGCGGTGGCAAAGGTGGTGCTGGCAGTAATGGTTCACAAAGAGGTCAAGGTTCCGTAGGTGGTAATGGTGCGGGAGCAACAAATGAATATGAAACTGGAAGTCTTCAAACTTATGCTTATGGAGGTGCTGGAGCACCAGGAGGACCAAGCAGGACTCACAGTGGTCAAGCTTTAAGCGGCTCTAATAAAGGTTGGGGTGGTAATGGAGGAACAAATGCAAGCGGTTCTAGTGGACATGCTGGTGTATTAGTTTTAAGGTGGTCTACATGAAATATCTTGCAAAATTAGAAGACAATATAGTAACGAATATATTAGCTATAGATGATGATACAGAGTTTAGAGATTTGTCATTAGAAGGATTATATAAAGACGGAAATGGAAATATTGCTTGGGAAGTAAGCTCTTATAAAGATGTTACTTCCGAAACAGTAAATGACTTACTAGATGATGAACCTATAGGTATTTCAGTAGGTGATGTATGGAATACAGAAACCACATCTTTTGAGATGAGTAATGATGAATTTATACCTATCTATCATACCGAAGAAGGAGTAGTTGCTGATGCAGATGGAAGAGTAGTTGACGGAGTCATAGTAGATGATTAAAAAAGGGGTAAATTTAATGTGGTATAATCATATTAACCCTCAAAACAATAATGGAGTAAATTATGGGATATAGACCAATACATGTCAACGAAACTGGTGGAGACACTACTGGTTTAAGAGAGTTTGCCAATGGTGCAGATTCTGGTGTCATAGTCCCTTCTGGAACAACAGCTCAAAGAGAATCTGGTGCGACAGCAGGTACAGTAAGATACAATACAACAATCGGAGCTTTTGAATACACAACAGGTAGCGATACTTGGGTAACTTTAGGAGAAGCTGCTGCTGACGGTTCTACAAAAGGTATAGCAACATTTGATTCAACAGAATTTTCTGCATCATCTGGTGTTATAAGCATAGGAACACTTGATGCTTCTACCATTGCAGACGGAAGCGTAACAAACGCAGAGTTTCAATATATAGGAACATTGACTTCTGATGCACAGACACAGTTAGATGCAAAATTATCTTTAGCAGGTGGAACAATGACAGGTGCTATTGATGCAGGTGGTCAAGAAGTTTCTAACATAAAACTAAAAAATTATTATGAAACAGATGTCGCACTAACTTCAAGCTCTGGAGTAGTAGCAATTGATTTATCAGCAGGTAATATTGGAGCCTTGACTTTAACAGAGAATGTTACAGACATTGACTTTACAAATGTACCAACTGATGGTTCCATAACTTTTATGTTAAAAATTACACAAGACGCTTCTACAGCTTATACAGTAGCTATAAATGCTATGACTGTTAATGGAGGAAGCGATGTTACAGGACTAACAGCTGGTGGAGCAGGATATACAATGTCTACAACACTAGGTGGAGTTGATGTTTTAACAATAATGTTCTTAGACGCAGGAACACCACTATTAAACGCACTTCAAGACTTTAGCTAAGGAGTACTAATGCCTTTAGGTTCAGCAAGATTCGGAATGCTCGGAGGAGCACCAGATATGGAAATGACAGTATATATGGTTGCTGGCGGTGGCGGTGGCGGTCTCGGTACTGGTCATTCGGGCTGGGGTTATTTTAGAGGCGCTGGCGGTGGCGGTGGCGGTTATATAACTGGTACAGCAGAATTTTTTCAACCAAACACAAACTATGCAGTTGACATAGGTGGTGGCGGAGGAGGTCAAGGAACTGGCGGAGATACCACTTTGGTTTATCAAGACGCTACTCTTACTTGCAAAGGTGGAGGAAAAGGCGGTAACGGTTCTGGTAATCATGCTGGAGGCGGCGGCGGTGGCACTGGAGGTTCTGGTGGCGGTGGTGGAACAGTATTTGCTAATATTCGTCCTTATGATAGTCACGGTTACGGTGGTGGTGCTGGAATTCAGCCATCCCAAACAGTTCCAGCAGGTTTTTCATCTTTAGGTAATGCTGGTGCACAAGGTAACAGAGGTTCTGGTTTCTCAGATGGTAATCCACCTCCAGGTGGAGCAGGTAGTGCTGGTTCTGGAACATTAGCTCCTTTAGGATTTTCCGTAGGTAATGGTGGTGCAGGTAATACAGCAAACAGAGGAAATGGTGGAACAGAAGGTTCAAATACAACTGGTGGCTCTGGAATGATTTATATTTTATTTAACGAATTACTTTCAGTCAACATTGGTACAGGTCTAGTAGGTAGTACAGGAATGTATAGTGGACAGAATTATGTTCATTTAACTGGTGGAGCAGGAGATATTAGCTTCGGCTAATAATTAATTATGGCTCATTACGCAATTTTAGATGAAGACAACATAGTAACACAAGTTATTGTAGGTATAGATGAGAACGATACTGACAATTTACCCGAAGAATTTGATAGCTGGGAAGATTTTTATAGTTCTATAAAAGATGGAAAAACTGTAAAAAGAACAAGTTACAACACTTTTGCAGGAGAGCACGCACTAGATGGTACACCTTTTAGAGGAAACTACGGAACAGTTGGTTTTATTTACTATGCCGAACAAGATATGTTTTTACCACCAAAGCCTTTTGACAGTTGGATAGAAGATTTTGATAACTTTTATTGGAAAGCACCTATAGATAAACCAAATGATACTGATAATTTTGGCTGGGTAGAAGACGATTATCAAGAAGACAATACAACTGGCTGGTTATTAATAGAAGAACCAGAAGACGGAGAATAAGTCTAAATCTTTCTTTTTAACTAGTATTTATGTATACTACAACTAGTGAAAAATATTATAACATTCGGAACCTTTAGTAAAGATATTTACTACACAGAACAAATTCATCCAATACCTATGTCAGAATACCCTATTGAGTGGTATGAAAATATAAAAGCTGAGAAACTATACTTTGATGGGCAAGATGGAAAGAATGTTAAATCATGTCCAAGCTTTATAGAAATCTATCAAGAAGGCTATGTAATACCATCGCCAACAGATTACTCCATAAGTGTAACTCCCCAAGGTGAGTTTTTTTGGGAATGTGCTAGAAGCTTTAAAGATGTTATGGAAAGAGATGATATTGAATATCACTATAACGAACAATTAGTAAGCCATTTACCTAAAGACTATGACACTAAAATGATAATAAAGATAAACCTACCATGGAAAGTGTTTACACCTAAAGGTTACTCAATCAGAATAATGAAAATGCCTTTTACTAGTAATAAACTTTGGGAGCCTACTTATGGGGTTCTAAGAACTGATAGAAATTATCATTTAAACTTTCAAACTAATATTAAGTCAAACACTGAAGAAGTGTTTATTTCACAAGGAGAGCCTTTAGCTTTAATTGTTCCCTATAAAAGAGAAGATTTTAAAAGTCAGATTGTTGATTTAAATGAAAAAAATCAATATAGTATTCAGTACCATAAGCATTATTTAAAAACTTACGGAACTTTTAAACCAAATTTCAGAAAAGACTACTGGGCATAAAATGAAAAAAATAACTGTATATTATGCAAGCCCAGATAACTTACAAGAAACACAAGACTGGTCAATACTTTATAAAGAGCCTACAAGTCTTAACAAATACTTATCAAAAAATATCAACAAGGAAAGAAGTAATGATGTACAAAATCGTGGATTTATGTCTTGTACAGCATATAAAGGACTGACTAATAATACTTATGTTATAGAAAATCCTATAGATTCAAGTTATACATTAGATGGAAATATGCAGTCAACTTCTAAAAATTCTTTATCTGCAATATACAAAAGAGAGCCACAGCTTAATAATCAAATACTTTTTGAATACAACTACCCTCTTATCTTTTTTGCTGAAGAAAGTCTAGAGATGCAGTTTACAGCTCCTTATTTCCTAAACGCACCTCATTTAAAATATGGTGCAGTGACACCAGGCCAATATAATATTGGTAAATGGTTTAGACCAATACAGACAGAAATAAATTTATGGGACAATGTTAAAGAGTTTGAGATAAAAAAAGGTGAACCTTTGGCATTTTTAAACTTTTTAACAGATAAAAAAATAGAATTTAAAATGTTTGAAATGACTAGTGATTTAGCAAAAATTATGAATGTATGCGCTACAGCTAGTACTTGGGAGGTTAACGTTCCTTTAACCAATAGATATAAGCGTTTTCACGAAAGTAAGATGTTAAGTAAAACTCTAAAAAAGATAAAAGAAAATTTAGTTTAAAAACTGGTGTTTTTACTGTGGTATAATAATCATAGGCTAACAAGTCTACACTAAATAAAATCAAAAATAACGGAGACAAATTAACATGGCAAATAGACCGATACACGTAACTGAATCTGGTGGCGATACCACTGGTCTTAGAGAATTTGCAAATGGTGCTGACTCTGGTGTTATTATTCCACAAGGAACTACAGCACAGAGAGAATCTTCCCCTACTGATGGTGTTCTTAGATTTAACACCACATCAAATTCATTAGAATATTACGGAAACTCAACATGGGTAACACTTGGAGAAGTAAGTAGTATTGACGATATTAATGATGTAACTTTAACAAGTTCACAATCTGGAGATTTCTTAAAGTATAATGGCTCAGCTTGGGTAAATGACCCAATCAATCTAGAGACTGATACTGTAGGAAACTTTGTAGAAGATGTAGCAGCAGGAAATGGTCTTGCTAAAACTTCTTCAGCAGGTGAAGGTCAAGATGTCGACCTAGCTATTGACATCAACGGAGCTACTGATGGTACAGGTATCACAGTAGATAGTGCAGCTGACTTAGTATTACTATATGACGCTGACGCAGGAGCTGTTAAGAAAGTTCAAACAGGACAAATTGCAACTCCAACTAAATTAAATTCCGCAACTATATTTTTTGCGGCTAACGGATAGTATAGGAGAAATTAATGGCGACAGGATTATTAGCAAGAAGAGACGGTGACGATACCGATGGTACAGTGTATACTGCACCAGCGAGCAATGTTGCAGTTGTAAACTTGAATATCGCTAACACCACAACTACAGCTGATGATGTAACAATATATGTTGCACCATCTGGAGCTACATTAGGAACAGAACACAAAATAGAGGTTCTTAGTCTTAGTGGGCAAAATGTTCTTGAAAGAACAAACATCGTTTTAGATGCTGGTTCTTTTATTGCAGTTAATGCAACTGCTGGAACAGTAGCTAATGTTTGGGGCGTAGAAGAAGCAGTATAGGAGTATAAATGAAGTTTTTTGCAGTTAAAGATGAATATGATGTATGTTGTGCTGTAAAGCAAGTAACATCTGATGTTATTCAAGTAGTGGATGGCGTTGAACAATTATTCTCTGACTTAGATGACCATATTGAACTATCTTCTTTTCAAGAAGAAAACATAGGTAAAAAATTAATCGATGGCGAATGGACCTCAGCTGGAACAGACGCTGAAGGTAATGATTACTGGTGGTTTGATGGTGCTAAGTATGGTAACACATATGATGATGATGGGAACATTGTAGGCTCAGTAGAAATTACGGAGTAACTATGGGAAGATATGGCGTTGACATAGCTCCCGTAGCAGGAATAAAATCTATACAAACTGGTCATTATACAGGCAATGCAGGTGGTTCTACATCTCAAATTAATGACGACACCACAATAGAACCAATAGATGAAACAAAATCTTATATGGTTGTTTGTGAAAGTGGTAGTTTCCCAGTTACTAATGAAGGTGGCGGAGTTACAGACAACAGAGTTTATCCACATCCACAAGCAGCAGCATACTTATTAGATGATAAAACAGTAAGAGTAAGATACAGAGTATCTAGTTACGGTCAATCTGAAACTCAATATGTATATTGGCAAGCAATCGAGATGATATAAATGGGTAGAGCGTCAAACAGAAGTACTATCAAATCTATACAAAGGGTGTATTATGCAAACACTACTTCATCCTATGCTCTTGTTAACAACACAATCTCCTCTGTAGATACAGATAAATCAGTAGTTGTACACAACTCAAGTAATGGACATTATAGAGGAACTGGTGCTTGGGAAAATTATTACTACATGAATGGTGCTAGTGTTCAAAACGGAGCAAAGTTAGATAGCTCAACAAATGTTGTAGTAGCTAGATATAACCCTAACAACCAAAATAGAAGAAATGTTTATGTAGAAGTACAAGTTGTGGAGTACTACTAATGGGTAGAAGAATGTCAAGTCCTATAGTTAAAAGCAGACAAGTTGCAGAAGCAGTAAGTAACGCTACTGGAACTAATGTTACTATATCATCAGTTGATATGAATAAAACAGTTGTTTATACTACCGCACAAGATGGTAATAACAGAAGAGAGAGTAACTCTCCTTGTGCTAGGTTAACAACTGCAACAAATGTACTTTTCAGTGGTCACAATTATAACTCACTAGGATTAGGAAGAATGTATGCATATGTCGTGGAGTATTACTAATGGGTAGAAGTATAAGTAACGGAAGAGGAGCTATAAGGTCAAAGCAAGTTATTGCTCAAAGTAACAATGCTTACACTAGAAATAACACAATATCTGCTGTAGACCCAGATAGAACAGTTCTTTATCAAGCTGCAACTTCTACTGTATTTCAAGGTGGACAAAGAAGAATACACGCAGCACTAACTAGTCCTACTAATGTACAAAGCTCTGCTGACGGTTATGCTCAACCAACAGGTGGAACAGCATTTAACTGGACTGAAATTATTGAATATAACTAGACAAACCTAGTTTTTTATACAATCTATTAAAACCTTCTTTAGAATAAAAATTACTAGGCTCTCTTATTACATGCTTATTGTTTATTAAGTAATCAGTTGCTATATCGTTAGCTCTATTCCAAAACTCAGAATTAAAAGGAACTCTAGACACATAGTGTAACATCAAGACCTCTAAGGCCTCTTTAATATAGTCATTGTAAAGAAAAAGTGCATGGTCTTTTTTTATAGTCTTATTCATAATGTCTTGACTTAAATCAAGTAATCTCAATGCTCCAGATAAAGAAGTAGCATCAAAAGGTTCTATAAAGAAAGCATTAAGACCTAGGTGTAGATAATTATCTTGAAATGGGTCTTTCTTGTAATAGCTTGTGAAATCCATAGCGTGAAAGTAATCTTGCTTAAATACCTTGAAATAGTCTTTAATCTCTTCTGTTGAAGTAATATTTTTATTGTAAACATAATACATGTAAATATAATTATAAGTAGGTATTATTTGAACCCAGCCATGTTCTTCGGCAACTAAGTGTGTATAAGTTCTTTTAGATTTATTAGGTATGCGTATGCCAATTGCAGCATTTACAGGAACTGTTATAAGATTATACGAATTGTCTACGACAGGTTTTTTTGTTTGTATTATGTAATCTGTATCTTTAGCTTCTTTTATATTTAAGTTTTTATAGATGTAATTGTTAAAAGACCAAGAATCAAAGTGCATAGCTACATACGGAGCTGTAAAGTTTGAATAAAAGTCATTGCAACCGAAGTTTGTTTTTCTAACACCAGTTTTTGGTATTGCATTAAAGTCTGGAAAATCCTTATATTCTATATCAATTGAATCTTTTAAGAAAGGTATGAGGTCTAATGTGGATGACATAGGTAAAGTAAAGTAATCATCTTGTCTATCCCAGTTTAAAGGATTTTTTATATACTTCAAAGCAGCTAAGTGTGCAGAAATTCCGTTTCCAATGATTTTAATTTCCATCTTATGTATTATACTCATACTATGAAAAAAATAATATTTACGACAGAAAAAACTGGTTTTGCAGATATAAAATTTACACAACCACAACCATCTAAAAACTTTATACCTTCATGGTTTACTAATATGCCTATGAACTTACCTTTACCAAACAATCACAACTTTGTGTCAAAACTTATTCCAAACTTTAAAGGTGCTAGACATTGTCCTAGTTTCGTAGAAGTATTTAGAGAAGGCTATGTTTTAGTAGCACCTTGTGACATACATATGTTTTTTCAAGATGGAGAGTTTTTTATGAATCCATCTAATGATGAATTTGTAATTAGAACACACGCACCAGAACAATTTATGGATTATATACCAGAGGACACTGGAATACGAGCTACTGTCAATATTAATACAGGATGGTTTGGAATTACACCAAAAGGGTACGGACTTAGGTATCTTCCTCTAATGTATAACTTTAATAAAGAATGGTCAGCTAATTATGGCGTTGTCCACACTGATAAGTTACACGAACTATCGGTACAAATATTCTATACTTCAGATAAAAATGAGATACTTATAAAACAAGGTGAACCTCTTTGCTACATAATTCCTTACAAAAGAGAAAGCTTTAATTGGACAATAACTCCCGTCACAAAAAAATTAATGCAAAAAATAAGAACAGGTCACTATAAAGTAGTAAACAAATTTAAGACTGGCTACTCTAGAAATGAATCTTAAAAGCTTTGAAAACTATATAGACGAAGCTAAAACAGAAGATAAGTTTATGCTGGAACTTGGTTCTGGTATATCTACTCAATTATTTGCTAGAAATTTTAAAAGTGTTTTTTCTTATGAAAATAACTTAGAGTATATGATAACTCTTCCTAGATTTGACAATGTAGAGTACATAAACATAGATGATTGTAGAGATTGTTACTTTAGTGATATAGCTCACTTTATGAAAGATGCAGATTATATATTTATAGACAATGACCCCAAGTATATAAAAAGAGAAATAGTAATGTACTATGCTTGTAAGTATGCAAAACCAAATTGCAAAATAATATTAGATAATGGTTTATGGAATATAAAAGCACAAAGATATTTACAGAAAAGATATTTTTGTAAAGATTTTTTTGGAATGAGAGAAGAAGGTGTATTTACTAATACAATAGTAGGAGAAATGAAAATACCAGACTATTATAAGAAGATATGAAGATAGAAATAATACCTAGATTTAAAATGTTTGAAGACCTTGTTGAAGCTTACCCTCCACAGCTTGCTAATAAATTCTTACCAGAATGGTTTAAAGAAATGAAAGTAGGTAGTGAGATAGCATCATTCTTAGAGGAATTTCATGGAGTTTTCTCAGATGAAGCGCACGGTGCTAAAAAATGTCCAGCTATAAGAGATTTAATGACAGAAGGTTTCATCATACCTTTATGGGGAAAAATGTATATGGGACACGAATATGATGATGAAGGAAATGCTATACAAACTCATTATGGTATGACTGCTAGTAATGCAGTACAGTATGACTTTTTTGGTAGCCACTTTGAGAAACAAGTAGGTGGAATGGATGTTGGTTTAGCCAAAATGGGTAAAGAAAAAAGAATACTTAAACTAGAAAGCCCTTATAAGATAATAGTTCCAAAAGGCTACAACCTACTATATGTAGACCCTTTTTATCACTTTAGAAAAGAAATAAGACTATTAGAAGGACTTGTAGAAGCAGATAAGTGGGGATATATAACCTTTCCTTTTAGCTTGCAAGAAAAAGAATTTGTTTTACCAGCTGGTACACCACTTATACAAGCTATTCCTTACAAGAGAGAAGAACAAAAACTTTCATTGGATGTTCGTAAAGGTACAGATGAAGAGTATGAAAAGAACGACCAAGAGTTATTTAGAGCTGAAGTTGAAAGAATTAACTATAAAAACTACCCCGAAAAATTTAATTTATAAATAGTTTAGAAAAAAAACTTTAGAAATAATACACAATAATTACAAAAGGCATGTTAACATATAGTTAAATAACAATTAAGGAGTTATATGGCTAATAATGCTGAAAACAATGCTGAACTAGATGTTCAGAAAGTAATGGAAAATAATGCTACTTTAGTGCAAATGGCACAAAATCAAGCTGATGTGATATCGGAACTAAGACAATTAAACTCTGACAAAGAGCTTAAAATTGCTGAATTAAGTGCAACAGTAAAAAGATTTCGTAGTCAAATAGAAGCAGCTATGCAAGCGCAACAAGCTGCAGCTGAGAGCGAAGCTGTTGATGAGGGAGCTGAAGATGAGCAAGAATAAAAGCTTTACAGAGGAATTAAACAACCTTAAAAGTACTAGAACTTACGTTCAAGAGATTAAAATAGACAAAATTATGAATGCTTTAATTGAAGATGGTCAAAAAGAAGATGCAGAAAATATCAAAAAAGCTGCAGCTGACAAAGACTTACCAATGTTTACATTGTATAAAGCTCTTAATAATGTTGGTCATGAGATTTCTTATACAGCAGTAAGAACAGCTAGAAGAAAGTATTCTAAGACAGGAGTATAAATGAGCAAATTTTCAGACGAAGTAGAGAAATTACGTAAGTCTAGAAGAGATGCTGAGGATGCGCGCAGGGCAAAAATGGAACATCCCAAAGGGTTTGAACCAGGCGTACACTTAGTAAATGGTGAAGGTACTCTTACTACTAAACCAGTAGAAGATAAAATAGAGAGCCGTAACCAATGGGACGCACACTTAGAACATTTTGGATTTAATCCATCTGAGTTCGAAGTTATAGATAACAAGATAGAGTATAGGTCTTGGGAGGCACCAGTAGAAGGTGGCAAACAAACTATGCACTATTACAAAGTTGCTATTAGAGCTAAAGATGCAGGTGAATCTGCTTTTGACTTTGACAATATTATAAAACAAGTCAAGTCTTCAAAAACAACAAAACCAACTAAACCTAAAGGTGCTGACATTAGCTATGTACTAGCACTCAGTGACTGGCAAGTCGGGAAACAGGACGGAGATGGAGTTGAAGGTATTGTTAGAAGAGTCAACCAAGGTATTGTTGATGTTAAGCAACATATCGCTGACCTTAAGAAGATAGGATACAAGTTTGACTCAATGGTTATCGCAGGATTAGGTGACCTGGTCGAGGGGTGTGATGGGCATTATGCGCAGCAAACCTTCTCAGTTCAGCTAAATCAACGGGACCAAATTACTGTAGCTACAGCATTAATTGTTAAAGTTATAAAAGAATTTGCTCCGCTGTTTTCAAGTCTCAAAATTTTGACAATAGGAGGGAATCATGGAGAAAATAGGAGGAATGGCAAAAGCTATACTGATTTTGGTGATAACTATGACGTTTTATGTTTTGACCAAGCTCAAAAAATCTTAGCCGAAAATAAAAAAGCTTACGGTCACTTATCTTGGTTTGTGCCAGATAAAGATTTAGTTATGACTATAGACCTACACGGTAAAATTTTAGGAATAGCCCATGGCCACCAATTTCGTGTTGGAGGGACTAACCATGGTGCAAAAGTATCTAACTGGCTAGCTAAACAAGCTTTAGCTAAAACAGCAATCGGAGATAGCGATATAATGTTATCTGCTCACTTTCATCACTTGTCAGTCCTACATGAAAGAAATACTACTTTCATACAAGCACCAGCACTTGATGGAGGTTCTTTATGGATAGAGCAATCACATGCTTTGACATCACAACCAGGCATCTTAACTTTTACAGTTAGTGCTGAAGGTATTGATAACATAAAAGTCCATAAAGGTACCATTGAATGAAGTACCATCTTATAGAAAATGAGAACCAACACGGCAAGCTGAGAAAAAATGGTAAGCATGGTTGGTACTATGCAGCTAGGAAAAAAGGTATTCAAGGTATAGTTATACATACTGCAGAGGGAGCACCAGCAAGAAATGTAGCTAAGTATTTTACATTTAACACAAGACCAGCTTCTGCTCATGTAGTAATAGACGAGTCAGAAACTATAGATTTATTACCAGATAATGCTGTTGCTTTTCATGTTAAAGGACATAACTCTAAGACATTAGGTGTTGAAATAGCTTATTGGGCTCACAAATGGGGTGAAAACCTACAGTTAGAAGACTTGCTACTTAACAACACTGCTAAGTGGTGCAGGAAGAAGATTCTTGAACACAACATACCAGTAACAAGAATAAATAAGGATGCGTGGAATAAAGGTAGCAAAGGCTTTATTGCACATAGTGATTTAGACCCTTCAAGAAGGTCAGACCCAGGCGATGAATTTCCTTGGGATAAATTCTTATCTTATGTTAATGGTGAAAAACCAAGTTTTAAAAGACAAGCTCCACCTTGGGCTGGTAGAGTCTTTTCTTTTAAACAGCCTTATATGAACGGGGCTGATATAGCCCAATGGCAGGATGCTGTTGGTGGATTAGTTGCTGATGGGATATATGGTAAACTATCAGTAGGGCGTTGTAAAGAGCTTCAGCGAGAAGCTGGACTTGTCCCAGACGGATTAGTCGGACCACAAACGTGGTATGCAACATTTCAATTACCAAAGAGAGGAAACTAATGAAGTTAGAAGTATTAAGAATTAGCTCTCAAAATGACTCTACAAGTGGTGTTTTGTTCGATGTAACAGATGGGAAACGTAAATTTCTTTGCTATACATTAGAAGATGAATACAGAGCTGTAAAGGTCAAACATGAGACAAGAATACCAGAAGGAACCTACAAATTAACCTTAAGAAGCGAAGGGGGATTTCACTCACGCTACCTTAAGAAATTTGGTGCTGGATTCCATAAGGGTATGATTTATGTAAACAAAGTTCCTAATTTCGAGTATATATTATGGCACCTTGGTAATTTTGAAAAAAATACCAGTGGCTGTTTGTTACTTGGAAATTCTCAAACAGAGAATATAACTGATAAAAAAGGTTATATAGGAGCGAGTACAGGCGCTTACAAACGCGTGTATCCAATTATTAGAGATGCGATATTAAGTGGTGAGGATGTCTCAGTAACCTATGTGGACTTTGACCATGTAGAAGGGAAACCAACACCAAAAGTAAAACCAGTAAAGCCTTATAAGCCTTATGACAAAGCTAATGCTCAGAAGCTTATCAAGCGTATTGGACGATTAAAATAAGGAGGCTATATGCCAGACTATTGGAGAACTGCGTTAATAAGAGCAGCTAGAACTGCAGCACAAACTTTTATTGCTGTAATGATGGCTAATCAAGCAGGAATGTTCGAAGCAGACGTATTAATGGCGGCAACTGTCGCTGGAGCGTCAGCTCTCGTATCTGGAATACAAAATGCATTGGAAGATGCACCATTTCCATTTATGAGCAAGATTCCAAAAGGCTAAATGTACCTTTAATTAAAAGTACTATAATAGAAGAGGATGGGTTAGGAAACTAGCCTATCCTTTTTTATATTGGAGATACATGGCAGATAAAATATTAAATGGATGGTCTCTGTACTTTAACATTCTTAAAAGAATCTTTGCAGTCTTTATAGCTCAAAGCCTTTCAATATTAGGTGCAGGTTCTATCGTAGGTATAGACGTTTACCAATCTGCTTTACTAGCTGGAATTATGGGTGTTGCTCACGTCTTAGAGATGTTAGCAAGAAAATATATTGATGATGGGAAAATTACACTAGATGAAGTAAATGAGGTATTTAACAGCGTTCCTACGCGAAAGTAGGGAATGCTTAATAAATTTAATACCTTTATAAGGTTAGTAGTTGTTGGATTACTTATATATCCTTTACCTATTGCTTTAGCTTATCACGTTCCAACACAAGCACCTAGTAACTTAACTCTTACTGTTGACTATGAAAATGGTACAGTCAAAGCAGATTGGGACGCTTCTGACCAATTCGAAGATTACCCCGCTGAACGATACGCAATAGGTTTTGGTTTAAGTGATGAAGTCAGTTTACCTTATGGTATTGCAACAGGTAATGTTGGCGATAGTAACGCACTCAATACTGAATTTACATTTACTGCTAGTTATTTAAATGCAGTCTTTAATGAAGCTCACGGTTTATTTCACGTTGCAATTAGGTCGGACAACGACACAAATGCAAGTTATTCAGAATGGACACCAACAGTAAGCATTACAATACAGAACAAACCCGCTTCTGTTACCTTAGCTTCTTATGATATGAACAGAGAGGACGGTATTAAGTTTGAATGGTCAGCTTCTACAAGTGGTTTTGTTAGTGCTAGTACCTATAAAATGTATTACAAGCTTTCTAATGCAAGCGAATGGACATTAGCAGGACAACAATCAAATACAGATTACGTTTTTGCTTGGGATAATTTAACAGATGATACTTATGATTTTATGTTATCTGCGTGTGGTAGTGAGAACGATTGTAACGATAGCAATACTTTAACTCTTGATGTTGTTACTTATGTAGCACCAACGCTAGGACCTCCAATGAATGTAACAGTTGCACAAACTTATAATCAAGGTGTAAAGGTGGATTGGGATGTGGCTAATAGTGGTAACTTAACAGCTGAAACTTATGAACTCTACTTTAGAACAGACGATAAAAATGAAACAGTTGTTTCTAACATTACAGAAACTGAATATACTATACCTTATGAAAGCATTCCTAATGGAGATTACACCTTTTCAGTTAGAGGTTATAGCTCTGATGATAATGCTTATAGTAGTTTTTCTACCGAACCGACACTAACTGTATTCAATCAAAAAGCTCAAGATGATGCAAATGCAGCAGCTCAAGCAGCTTATGAGGCTGAGCAAGCTCGTATCGCTGAGGAAAATCGTATAGCTGAGGAAAATCGTATAGCGGCAGAGAAAGCTGAGGAAGAGCGTAGAGCTGAAGAGGCTCGTAAGGCTGAGGAAGCTCGTAAGGCTGAGGAAGCTCGAATAGCTCAAGAAAAAGCTGAAGAGGAAGCCCGTATTGAGGCAGAGCGTATTGCAGAAGAAGAGCGTTTAGCTGAGGAAGAGCGTCTCCGTTTAGAGGAAGAAGCTAGAATAAAAGCTGAGCTAGCAGAGTTAGCTCGTATTGAAGCTGAAAAAGAAGCTCAGATTCAAGCTGAACTAGAAGCGTCTATACTTAAAGATGTAGATACTGATAATTTATCTGATGATGAAAAAAAAGATTTAAAGGTTTTAGTTGATACAATACAAGAGTTACAAGAAACATTAGAGGTTATTGAAGTTGAAGAAGAAGTTTTCGAGTTTAAAGAAGTTATTATTATTGCTCCTACTACTACGAGCACCACGACTACAACCTTACCTATCATTGAAGATTTTGCAGATGAAGAAGTCGATGAGATACTTGAGGTTGAGCCACTTCCTAGTGAGAAGAGAGACGAAGAGATACCACTCACAGAAGAAGAAGTAGAAGTTCTTGTTGAGGAAACTGAAGAAGCTATCGCAGAAGTTATTACTATTGATATAGTAGAAGAGAAGCCTATCGATACCGAGGGTTTGACAGAGGAGGAAGTCTTTGAAGCAGAAGAAAAAGCCGACCAAGAGCTTACAGAAAAAGTCGAAGCAGCCGTTGCAGAATTACCTACAGAGGAAAAGGTTAAAGTTGTACAAGCAGTTGCAGAAACTAAGATACAAAATCTAGGTACAGCTGATAAAACTACACAAAAAGTTGTACAAGCCGTTGTCAAAGAAGTAACTAAAGTTGAAACAGTTGCTACCTTATCTGAGGAACAAAAGACAGAAGTTGGTCAAGTACTAGGTTTTACCGAAGAAGAAGCGTCTGAAGACCTTGAAATTATTGCAGAACAAGCATCTAAGGATGAAAATACAGCACAAGCACTAGATGAATTTGTTGAAAGGTCAATTGCTAGTGCAGATGTAGAAGATTATACACTTGCAGATGTTGTTACAGAGGTACAAGTAGAGGCATTTCTTGAGGCACCTATATCTGCTATAATAGATATAGACTTAAGTAATGTGACTATTTCAAACATTGGTACAGATATGACAAATGACCAAAAAGAAAAAGCACAGGAAGTAGTAGTCCCAGTGATTATAGCTTCACAAATTATTGCACAAGCTGGTGCATTAATGACTAGGAGATTTTAAATGATAAAAAAATTAATTAAGTTCTTAAATAAAGTGTTAGGCATGCCCTATAAAATTATGCTATGGACACTTAAAAAAGTGTATACAGTTTTAAATAAATTAACTGAATTTTTAGCTTATGGGTTACAATTTATAATAGAATTAATTTTGAGGACGATTAATACTTTATGGAAAACAGCAAAAGCACCAATTGTTTGGGCGCTATATAAATTAAAAAATATTAAACCTAAAGCTGTGATTGTGTGGATAGTAGATATCTTAAAAGAGTCTGTAGCTCAGATTTTCACTCTCCTCGGATTTTTTATAGCCTGGTTCACATTAACAGGAACCGCACAAGATATAGTAGGTATAGCAATAGTTGTATCTATAATAATATGGTTATTAACAATAAGGTGGAGAGAATAATGGATAAATGGCAATTAGACGATAGTTTTTTTAGTTTAGTATCTACAAAAGAAACTTCAAGTGCCAGAAGCTATGTACCAGAAGATGAGGCGTGTTGCAGTGATTGCGTATGCGGAAAGAAGAAATAATGGTTGATTCAAATAATGGTAATGGCTTTACGCAAAAGGAGATGTTGGTAATGATATTAGAAGGTCAAGATAAAATAAATGAGCGAATTGACTCGCTTCACGAAAAAGTCAATGCAAAGATTTCAAGACAGGAACTCGCAGGATGGGTCGTCGTTGTAGGCACACTATCCGCACTATTAACACAAATGTAATCGGTCGCCTCGAAAGGAGGTATCATGACAGAAATCATATTAGTCGTAACAGTATCACTTATATCTATAGGAGGTTTAATTTGGTTCGGGATTATGACAACAAAGTTTTTAAAATATTTTACTGTAATTGTTGAGGAGGTGTTAGATGAAAGGAAAGAGAATTAACAGGTGTGAAATCTGTAAAGAACCTTTAAAACACGTTCACAACAATCAATGGATGTGTCAACAAAGTTTATCTAAATGTGAAAAATCAACTAAGATTATTTTTATAAAAGTAGATGAGGAAGAGTGAATGAGGGTAAAGCTCAGAAAATATGTTAGGTACACATTAACTTTAGGTGCTTTTGCACACTTAATAGAGTTTGCAAGTGCTATATATGAAACAGCTTATATTACCGCAGGAATATCTGTATTCTTTGGCATACTAGATGCTCTAGCTGTATATGTTCTTAAAGACGAATAAATGAATGTTTCTTTATAACATTTTATACTGGGTTGCTTTATGTAGCGTCTTATATTGGTTCTACAAAGAGATAAGACTTTGAACCCTAATTGTCCTATTTGCAACAGTATATTGATAGAAATTCATGCTGGTCTATATTGCGATAACCAAAAATGTATGGGTTATAAGCAAAAAGTAGTTGCTTGTTGTGAAGGTGGCGCGTGTTAATATCTAAAAAAACATTTAGTTTAAATCATATAGACATTTAGAAAGAATGATATACTATATATATGAGAGAATTATATTTCTACAACGCTGAAGTAACAAGAGTTGTTGATGGAGACACTATAGACGTAACTATTGACTTAGGCTTTAACATATGGATTAAGGAAAGATTAAGACTGTATGGACTGAACACTCCCGAAACTCGCACTAAAGATGCTGAGGAAAAAGAGCGTGGATTAAAAGCTAAAAAGTATGTAGAGAATCAAATAAATTCCAACTCTGGAATGGTTCAAATACAATCCTTCGGTAAAGGTAAATACGGTCGTGTTTTAGCAGAAGTATGGGTAGGTAAGAATAATCTGAATGAAGCTCTTATCGCCAATGGCCATGCTGAAATATACATGACTGATTAAAACTGGGACAGCTCCCCAAAGTCCTTATACTGTCTCAACGGTATAAATACCGCACTCCAAATATTTTCTATTCAGAAGACTCATCACTTTGCCCGACTACTAAACCGCATACTAACGACAGTGGTGATATACACGAATTCTGCCTTGCCTCTCGACTTGAGGATTCTATCCCCGCAGTGTAGCTTACCGAAGTGAATCTCGTAAAAGGTGAAAAAAGGAACTGCCCCACGAACTTAGACTTCTCGTTCTTGAAGCACCATTGATGCTACTGTAATTCTCCTACTACCTAATCGTGTTTGTTCCTTAGCAATGTCTATAAAAGCTGAAAGCTCTCCAGTTCTAAATTTATATATAGGAGATTGCTTATCAATTAAACCTTTGTTTTCCATCTCTTTGATACTCAATTCAAGTTCTTTGGCCCTACTGTAATACGCTACAGCAACTTCGTATAAGGTATTGATACCAATATCTATAGGCATTGAAACTCTACCAAAGAATACATCAATATATCCTTTAATCTCAGTTCTCATCGTGTCTATGTCGTTCATACCAGCAGGCACTGGCACTGCAATATTTTCTAATCTAGCTATGTCTATTTCTTTCATTTGTTCTCCGTATCTATAATTATTCGTCAGTGAATAAGGAGTAAAAGTAATTTAAGTATTGGTTTCTTTTTTCTTTAGGAATCCAACACATAATCATTGCCGCCGCATATTCTAAATTTCTTTTTATTTTCTTATCCGCTGCTTTTTCGTTCATGGATTAATACTACTACAAGACTTTTTATATTTCAAGTTTTAACAAAATAGAAACAATTTTTCAAAATCGGTTTTTCAATATGCTATAGTTAATCTTTATGTATGATTTACAAAGTTACTTAGGAAAGATGTCAGCAGGCATGGTTAGCTCTAGTAAGTTAAATCAAGCCAAGTATGGCAAACCTAAGAAGAAAAGAAGAAATAAAGTTTCATCACAAGCAAACTTTCATCAGCAGTATCACATTAGCTGGGAACTAACAGAGGACGACTTACCTTAATTCCTAAATAATATTTCCTATATACATAGGATAAGACATCTTATAGTTAATGAGTATAGTTCCTGGGTATAGTTAGTACGACAGCTGTGACGCCAGGTCACGACAGGGCTGTCGCCTGGTTACGTCTGGTTTGTCGTGTACTAAGTAAAAACCACACGTCTGATTTGGCGGGTACACCACAACATATGGTATACGACAGTTCTGACGCTACTACATATGGTATGTTTGGCCTAGTTTTGGCTTAAAAAACTTCTATTTACTGCTTCTATATCAGTTTCCTAAACCTTTTTCTCTATATGAAACACGTTATGTTGCGTTCAGCCTAGAAACAAGCACTCCCCTACCCCATGAAAAGGCCTAAAGCCCCGCTATATATCCTCATAAAACTCCTTATTGACAACTACAACCTAATAGGGGAGAGGAGTAACAAAGCAATAACCATACACAAGGAAGAAAGGTTATGCATTCCTATGCACAAGTACCTAAGATTGTGAAATTCGAACATATGTTCTATGTTTTTTGAGATAACATGCTATTAATGTGTGGGCGGGCGGACTGGATAAAAACCAGACTTTTTACTTCCCGTCAGAATACTTTACATTCACCTCAACTGGAGCATCGGAGTCTCCAGAGATTTTGATATCGTTCTGCTTGGACCATTTCTGGAAACTTCGTTCCATCCACCAAGCTGCAGCCTGCCACACTCCACGTGTTGCAGCGTTCCTAATTGAACCTAAAAAGATACCCTCAGCTTGCGCTCTAGCTACCTCTATGGAGTCCAAGAACTCAGTGTAGATGGACTCTTCTCCAGCCTCTCTGTCAGCCTTCGCTTTCTCTACCCAATTGTAGAACGTTGACTTCGGAACTTTGGCCATTCGAGCAGCATCTTCAACGAAATACCCAGCATGGAGCCATGTACAGATGTTGTCTATTTTGTCTTGATTTAGTCCTGTTGGTCTTGCCATATATCCTTAATTATAACATCTTTAATTGGACGACTTTGTTATGTCATATAACTCCAAAAATTTATTAAAAAAATTTTCAGAGGGCAGAAAATCAGTAAAAAGAGCTCCGCTCTGCCCGAAAGGTACCCCCCATATCATGTACACCTTGGCAATAAAAAAGGCCCCCGAAGAGGCCTCTTTTACTTTACATTGGAGATACAACAACCGAGTAATCGATGATGTATAACTATATGCTACTAGATGTAGTGGTAAAAGCAACTAACACCACTAAATATACTACTGCTTCACTATAGTGTTGCATTCCTGCACAAGGGATTCGATTTTTATAAAAAACGTGCGCGGTGCATAGGAAGCCCATTTTTATTTTTTTTAGCGATTTTTAAAGGTACCCCACCCACTGAAAGGTGGGGCATTCTTTAAGTATCTTTAGGCGTTCATTAAGTCGGCGAGTGCCTCGCGTGACGTAATGCCTTGAATTATTCCATCCAAGAAAAAATACATCTCCCTAGAAGTTTTTGAATAATAACCAACATCGCGCACGCCGTAGCCCTCATTAACTATTAAATGAAGCTGATAACCTTGATGGTCTTTATATAATTTATAGGAACCTTTCCCGAATTCGGGAGCGTCCAATTTATAATTTATATATTCAACTTTTTTCTCTAGTTCCTTAATTGTTACTCTATGCATTTCTACACTTCCTTTTCAATAACGTCGGTTCAGTATTTCTAAACCATAAAGCCCACCGAGTCGATGGGCTCTAGCTTTAGACGGTTATTCGATTACCAAAGTAACAACCTCGGCAAGTTCTAAGCCTCGCACAGTCTTAAGAGCTTCTTGAAACTCTAGGGCGCTTGATACGTCCATTCGTGCAGTGCTTCGCATTACGCCTTTTTCGTCTTTATAAATTACTCGATTAAGCATTTTTTTCCTTCTTCCTGTTTAGATATTTTCTAAACCACAAAGCGCACCCAGTGGATGCGCTCTAGCTTTAGATAGTGATAGCTTCTTGTATTTGCTTTTGTGCTTTAATGCCTTGTTGCATTGCTTGAAGCACGCAATAGGTCTCGCGTGCAGTCATTTCTGACCAACTGCCAACGATTTGGACTTTAAGATTTTCATCTCTTTTATAAAGGTCATAACCTTTATCTGAACGGTCTAAGAAATATTGACCCTCAAAGAATGGGTTAAATCTACCATCTTTGAAATAAGCGCCGTCAATCTCGCTATAGAGGTTATAGTTTATATATTCTACAATCTCTTGAAGCCATTTCTCAGTTACTCTTAAGTTTTTCATTTTTTCTTCTTTCTTTAATTCGGTCTAGCCTTTCTAAACCACAAGGCGCACCCGTGAAGATGCGCCTAAGCTTTAGACGGTAGGCACTAGCTTAAAGGTTCTTAGAGTGTCGTTATATTTGAACTCTGACCTTAAAGCGTAGTAATAAATTCGCTTGCCGTCGTCGTCTCTCTCGCCAGTATCCATCGAGTGAAACATACGATTAATTTTTTTGGCTTTTGACTTTTCGCTTTTGCTCAAAAGTCGAAGCTCTATGTTCGTGGTGTAGGTGTATTCCTTAACATCGTTTGGAATCTCTACGACCTCGAACGTTTCGACAAGCTCCCCGCATGTATGGGCGAATGAATGGTCATCGTTATTCTTAAGATGACGCCTTGACTCGGCACATTCTTTCTTGAGACTGTCATCTCTCAAGCATTTTGGGGTAGTCATTGTTTTAGTATTCATATTTATTTTCTCCTATATATTTCTACTTTTCAAACTCCCGATTTGAGAATTTGAAACCTAGAAATATTTTAATTTTATTTTTACAGTTTTTTATTATGTGTTGATAACGCGCATGGCTTACGCGGTCGTAACATGGGTTGTAGCCCCCGCTGACTTACAGCTTGCAGAGGATTTGGAAATTTAGGCGGGAATCCCCGAACTGCCTATATGAAATATTTAACTCATATAAAAAGAATACCCCATGGCCGTTACTAAACAAGGTATTATATTTTTCAAATAAGCCCGTAATCATTGGGGTTTTAGGGTATTCCTTGGATTGGTTTTTCTTATATGGTCAAATCTTGTCACGTGTTTTGAAAAACCCTTATTTTATAGGCTTTTAGGGGTAAAGTTCGAGGGCATTTTTGAAGTTCAAAACCCGATTTATTTTAAGAAATATTTTTTTTTATTTAGCTTAATTTTGGTCATACCATAGTGTTAATGGGTGGGCATTTTTAGAATGCCATTATGAAATTAAGTTTAGATTTGTACCTCTAGAACATTTGTTCTAATTTTTCCGAGGGTGGTAAGTAAGTAAGCTATTAGGGACCCTTAAAAACCAGGGTGACTTTTTCAAAAAAGTGGCGATGAAGAGGTAAGGAAAAAAGTAAAAAACCCTCATATCGCCATGGTCTTAATACTTTATATTCTTTCCTTACGCTCTTCGTTCCATATTGCAAAGGATTCCATTACATCTTGTCTTGCTGCATTGAAGAAAACTCCAATCAAATAACACATGTAAATCAATCCAATTACTAGGACAGCGCCTTGCCAACTCATCATATGGTTGACTCCTTTCTGTCTTGTCTTATTTCCACCTGTAATTATGTTGAGATGATTTTCTGTATTTACCCCAGAAATCAGCTGAACTTTTACTGATGTACTGTTTAACAAAAGCGTCTCTATCTTTCATAGGAACGTTGTTGTTAACAGCTCTACCAAGTTTTTTAACAAACCTGTAAGTGTTGTACTTCATTGAGATGTTTCCACCGTCAGTTTTAGTACCCCACCTATCGAGTTGTAGTTTTAATTTACTAGGAAATGCATCCCAGTATGCGTCTAAATTAGTCATCGTATCTCCTTTTTTCTTTTCTTTTCTTTCCTTATATTATTAATACTATGGCAAGGGTACCCCCTTGTCAAGTAATTAACAAAAATATATAGACAGCTTGAAACACACAATACACACACACTCTTAACTTTTGACTTTAAGAGCTACTACCTATCCCACCTCATAAGCTATTGCCTATCCTCTTATGTGCTTCAAGCTACCTACTAGACTTGGGTTTACTCTTTGCAGAGGCAAGGTTCAGTAAGTCTAAATTTCCCCTCGCTAACCCTTATAGATAGCTTGTAACACACAACAATACTTACAACAAGCTTTGTTAAGATTCCGTCGCGACACGCTACTTGTTCTGTGCTACAAGCTACTTACTTTGCTTGTATTAAAAGCCTTACGAATACTACGTGACTATCACTGAGACACTCTTGAAAGCTGATGAATTCTTTCTCAGTCTCTTAACTTACGACCTAGTTCCTTGTGGAATTTATCGTTTAACACAATCCTTTTCGGCAAACTCGCACCTTAGACTTATCAAGCCCTCACTTTCCCTCTTATAGGCGCTAAGTTTCAAGCGCGACAGTCGTCGCCGACTGCGGAGTTTCTTCCTCTTTACTAAGTGAGTGGTATCAATCAAGTGGCTCATCATCTACTATTTCTTTCAGTAGCATCTGTCATGTCTCTTATTGCGTCTCTACCCGCAAAGGTAAAGTAAGAGAATATTTCTGAGTATCTTGCCTAGTTAAACAACTACGTCAACAACAGTCTATAGAGGTGCACCCTCGTCTCTGCGGTAAGCGTAATAGTCTCGTAGTATTCATAAGAGCTTTAAGCAAACTACTTTGGGTTTTGGTTGCAACTTCGACTTTCGCCGACTGACCTGCCAAGGAAGTTTCTTTTCCGATACTGTTGCGCGTTTCTTTTTAGTTTCGCCTAGGCTTCACTAAAAGATAGAGGCTGTAGTTTCGATAAGCGACACTATTCAAGCGTTACGGCCACCCTAATAATCTGCTTAAAACTCTTATTATTATTCAATTGTCAAAAAGCCAAACTGGGTTATTCCCCCAGTACTTATAATACTATGGCAAGTTTAAAACCTTGTCAAGCATTTCCAAAAAAAAACTTTAGAGAGCTAAAAAGCTTTAACTCTCTGAAGTCTAGTTCCGTTTGGATAAGTGTACATCTTTTGTACCTTTTCCCCATAACCCTCTTTCCATTCAAGAAAGCCTATTTTGGTAGCGTGTATGTCTTTCTTGACATAGTTCACGGCACCAAGCTTATGAACGTTTTTACGGTCATAGTATAAAGTCATGTTCACTCTAACGTCTTTAACGTCGATTGAACTTTGATTCATAGTCATTTCTTTCCTCATTTCCTTATTACTATTAATAATATGGTAATTAAGATATGTTGTCAAATCTTATTTAACAAATATATCTAAACCGTTATGAGTCATAGTTCCGATAGAATCAACGGCCTTTAACTCAAAGAAGTTACCCTCTTCGTTAAACACTCTTATAAAGAGCGTATCAGTGGCCTTAACGTCTCCATCAAGCAACATCTCTACTATTTCTTTAACTGTCATTGTTTTCCTCTCCTAATGGTGTCAAAGTATCGTATTCAGTAACTTCAAAGTTTTCGTTCATATAATCACTATTGAAATTATATAATTTACCTTTTTCATCTTGTACAATTACTTGATACAACTCATATTCTTTTTTCATTGTTTTCCTTTCCTAAGAAGTTATAAACTTCTTGCATGGCCAATTCAATACCACGGTCGAGCCCTGCATAGAAACTAGGGTTGTCTTCCCAGTTCTTTGTTACGTCAAAGCTCGTATCGTTGTCCTCTTCGAACTCTTGTACAAAGTCATCTCTTAAAGCTGATAACATTTTTAATAATTCTTGCATTATTTAACTCCCATTTCTTTTTCTCTTATACATGCCCAAGCAATCTCGCAGACTTGTCCATATGTAATGTACTCGCCGTTAGAGTCCTTGCTTGAGTATTCGCCAAGCCAACTAGGGTTCTCGTCAAAGAACCTTAGTAGCTTTTTGAAGTCTCTATTTTTTAATTGTATCTTCACGCTAACTCTTCCATAGTTAATAGAAAAGTAAGAGCGCTCATATACCCCTCGTCATAGTAGATGTCTTCAATAGACATTTTTTCTCTATCACGGTCTAGGTCTTCTTGAGTCTCTTTAATCAACTCTTCAATGTAAATTTTTAATTTGTCGTTCATACTAAATGCTCCATATTCTCTTGAACATACCCTAAAGTACACCAAGCAGTTCGGCTTTTATCTGTATAAACTGGAAACTCACTAGCGGGAATACTATTAGTAATACAGTCTTCCTTTTGTGTGGGCTTCTCGTGTATCTCGTCCATAGACATTGCAAATACATAATTTCCGTACGCGTCTTCTATGTCGATACTTCGTCCAATAAATTGTTTCATATATTTCCTTTCCTTAACTCTCTTAAGCATATGGTAAGTTCAAACAGTATGCAAGTTATTAGTCAAAATAAAAAAGACTTTTAATACTTGACAACTTTAGCAAGATACCCTATTATAAGAGTATACAAGTTAATAGATGGGATTGAGTAGGGCTTAGCTTCAAAAAGAGCAGAACACCCCCTGCCCAAAAATGCTAGAAATTTAAAACAAAAAGGCTAGAACATTTCTGTCCTAACCTTTTTAAATCAATCGTATGAGTTGTAAGTTTTAGGGGTTCCGTCCCATAACCTAGCCCATGCGTAATTGTTAATCTTAATACTTCCATCTTGTATTCTATGAGTGCTAATTTTATCAGTAGCAAAATCATCTTTAGTACAAGATTGCATGCCCGATTGTCCATATGGGTCGGAAGCAGTCATAAACTTTTTAAGCTTTCTAACTTTCACACTCTTACGGCTTTTAGTAATCTCTACCACTTGATAGAAATCATTTAAGGTCATAGAGTAACCCCACCCACAATGGAAGATGTCTCCAACCTTGAGCGTCTTAGCGAACTCTACGGCCTCGGCCTCGGCTCTCTCTTTACGCTCATTAAGAGCTTTTCTATTGCTCTCAAGTCTTTCTATCCATTGGTTAATGTGCTCTTGTCTTTTCTCTTCTGTAGTAAAAGCATAAGCAAATTTTCTTTTCTTAGACGTCCCTAGAAAGCCCATAGCGAATAAGTTACCCTTATCAGTGGTTCCACTGTATATGGTCGCATTCGCGTCCTTATAGTCTTTTCTTTCTAAGTCGGCCACGTCTGGAACCGTACGGCTCCCGTCTGTTTTAGTTTGCATTAGCAACCTCTCTCTTTCTAACTGTTTTTACTTTTTCTATTATTGGCATAATGTCAGTGCCACCCATACGCTTAGCGTAAAAGTGAAACCAGTCATTACACGGTTTACATTCTCCTTGAAGTGACCACGGTAATTTGAAATTGCTTTCATTACACCATGAGCAATCATGAAGATAACTATTGTTTATTTTTTTTTCTTTCATACTCTATATAATATGGTAAACCTTTTCTAAATGCAAATCATAAATGATTATTTCTATATGATTATTTCTATATTAATACTTGACATTGTTTTAGTTATGCCATATGCTTATAAGTACAACAGAATAGGAAAAAGGTAAAGCTAATAGGAAAAGAGAGAAAGCTTTACACTCGAAAGAGTGTAGCCCCCAGCATCGAAACGGGGAGAACTGCCCATGCCCAAAAAAGCAAGAAGGGTATATATAAGCTATTAAGGAAGCCTAAAAACCAGGGCGACTTTTCCAATATGTATGCCCAGAAACCAGGCGACTTTTTAGATTTTACCTTCAAGCATTTTGCTTACCATTGTCTCCAAAAGTTCTGAGTCTATAGTTTCGTCTATCTCTATGAAATCATTTTGAGTATCTGCTTCTGTATATATAGATATTTTGTATGGAGAGTTCATCCGATGGCCTGCTGGGAGAAGTTCTAAGTCTTCCCAGACTAAAGTATCCAAAACATCTCTTATAAATCCTGTCCTAAGAACTGTCATATACTCTCGTATACGCTTATGAAAAAGTTTTTTCTTATGATTAGGTTTATCTACTGGGAAAAGCTTACAGTAATGTTCATTTCTTTTGTGTATCTCAAAGAGAACATCAATATCACAAAACTTATTTTCAATGTGTCCCCATCGAGCATTGTGTGAGGCTGCTCTTTTTTCTAAAAATTTTTTAGTGTAATCATCCATTAAAACAGATAGGTATATAAAAATATGGGTGTGTTATCTCCGAAAGAAGCACCAAAGCAATTGTAATCTAAATACTCTATTGCGTCTTGTATTGCAATTTCTTCAAGGGCCTCCCTTGTATTCACATCTTGACTCTCAACCCAAGAAGGGTCAGCTATAAAAGATTCAGCTAATATTTTTACCATCTTTCTTGCGTCATAAATAGCTACTGGAGCTTTCATTCCTGCTTTAGTTCCATAACCTAAGTAGGCCTCTATAAACTCTTCAAAGACAACCGCCTTATCATTTAGTTCATTGAGTTCCCAATATTTGCTTTCTTCGCTCATATCACATTCCTTATAAATTCAGCTAATCTTGCTCCGTCACTTCCTAAGTCTGATGAATCTCTTAACCATTTAAGAAACCTCGCCCAATCATCTCTCTGACCTTCGTTATCAAACTTTATGGAAACTTTTAAAGGGTCAGTCTCAGTATCAGTTTCTATCTGTTCTTCTAAACGGTCTACATCTTCTAATAAGTTTTGTAAATCCTCTGCATCGTAGCCTATACCATCAAGGCTTCCAGTCTTTACAGCAATGTTTTCTAATAGTTCCTTAAGTTCTGGAGCTTCCCATCCACCTAATTCAACTAATCTATTGTCTGCAATGAGATAAGCATCTGCTTCGTCATCTGATTCGAACTCTATTCCAGTAATAACTGGTACAAACCATTGCTCTAATTCATCCATTTTTATCCCTTTCGGTGGACTTGTTTTATCTAATTGATACTTCTGTCTAAGAGTTTCAATCCTTCCGTGTCCACCTACAAGCTTACCAGTAGCTTCATTTCTAATAATAGGAGCGATGAATCCAAATCTATCCATAGATTGATGTAAAGTTCCTATGTCATGCTGTTTTGGGTTTACATCTGCTCCTACAACATCTTTTATATTTACATAAGTTATCTTATGCTCCATCTAAACTCCTTTTTGGATAAGACTGAAACATGTGTTCCATCTTTTCTTTTAAGTCTCTATTAGTTCTTTTATCGGAAATGTAGTTTATGTATCGATGTTTTTCAACTTGATACGTGAACTCTGCTTGAGGATACTTAGCTAAGATATCAGCTTTCTTTTGAGTCCCGACTTTAGCCCTCATAGCTCTACTTCCGTATAACTTACCATCTATTCTAACAGCAAATCTCTTGCGACTACTCTTTACATTAGGATTATTTGCTCTCATTGAGCCAATATAGTTCCAGTTAAGGGACTGATAAATAGTTCCAATCTCTCCTGCCATCGGGTCTACAGTTGCAGTTAATGCTTCTATACCTTGTTTAGCCAGTTCTTTTGAAGCTCTTGATATAAACCAAGAGTTAGAATTAGGAGGACACCACCATTTATTCACGCCTCTATTTAAAAGTAAAAAGTTGTCTTTGTGCAGACCAAACTTATCCCAGTGACCTAAGTTAATAGAATATTCTGGACCGAAACATAGAACTCCACCTAACAATTTACCATGTTCAAATGTTTGGAAGTACATACCAAACCTATGTGTTGTTATAGCCGCCATGTTACCAAGGTATTCGTATTCCTCTATAACTTGTTTAGCTGTGTTGTGGTCTATAGGCTCTATCCAAGCATTTTTAAGTGCGTCATCGGGTAAAGATTCAAATAAACCTTCCTCTTCAGCTTGCTTTTCCAGTCTTCTGTTGTACTGGTGGCAAATACCCACTTCGATACCGCTCAACTCTGTCATTATAAATTATTCTCTTTCTTGTGTTAGGGTTCATAATACTTGATACTATGTCCTCTATTTTAGGTTCAATGTTCTTTAAATGAAAATACATTGCTGTAATTCCTATTGCTAAATCAAATTTAAGACCTGTCTTCTCTTTATGATTCATCGCTCTAGTAATCTGTGATTCTGAAAACATTCCTTGCGTAAAGTCATGAATACTAGGAATAGTCATTCCTACTTCTCTGCAGACT
>JACLAB010008153.1_pt1 | contig 71168 bp, 61 predicted proteins | sample 8027921 | NCBI WGS metagenome assembly JACLAB01 (sample SAMN15725117, study PRJNA655200) | protist metagenome | isolation source: fluorescence activated cell sorting (FACS) single amplified genomes of... | place: USA: West Boothbay Harbor, Gulf of Maine | collected 2000-07-19 | reverse complement strand
AGAAAAGGCAAGGGTGGAGGGTGCATCTTGCATAGAGGACCACTGACGTCTTGAGGTAAAGGTAAAGACATTCTTACCTAGAGCTCCTGCATAAGCAGGATTGATCACATTCATGTTATAGCGGTACAAGCTGTAGTAGCTTTCCTGCTGACTAAAACTAATTAGTGGCACTAGAGCTAAACCAATAAAGAATAAAAGTCTTTTCATCATCACCTTGTTAAATAAAGCCATCCTTCAAAATCTATTGTACCATTACCATCAAGATCTATTCGGTAATAATAACTACCCTCTGGAAGTTGTGTACCGTCTTTAGTTCCTGACCAATTGTTTCTATAGTTCTGAGTATTGAATACCTCGTAACCTGTTCGGGTGAAGATCCATACTTGATTATTTGGATAACGATCAATCTCTTTTACCTGCCAGGTATCATTTATTCCATCACTATTAGGTGAGAAGAAACTTACAATATCTACAGAAGCTCTAAGGGCAGGATTATCAAAGCCTTGAGGAAAGCTATTCGGATCTAAAGGATTGGTCCCAGCAAGTTTTTCATCAAGGTTTGGATAACCATCTCCATCTTGATCGTTATAAGGGTCGTCATCTACTGAATCAAACTGATCTACTACTCCATCATCATCCTGATCTAATAATGAAGATTCTAGATAATTAGCTTTACCGTCACTATCCGTATCATCATCTCTTGGATCACCATTACCATTAACGTCTTCTAATAGAGTATTTAACCCATCACCGTCATCATCAATATCTAAAGGATCAATTACACCGTCTCCATCAGTATCTAGTGGTTGACCTAAATCATTTAATTCATTTATAGTATCAACACCATCGTTCTCATCATCTAAATCATGATAATCTGGAGTGCCGTCAACATCAGTATCTTTTAACCCTTCAACTATGGTTGTTAATCCGTCATTATCATCATCTGTGTCTAAATAGTCTGGTATACCATCTCCGTCAAAATCAAGTGCGTCAGAAGAATTACCGTCACCGTCTTGATCTGGCAATTCATTAAAAGTGTCTATCCCATCATTATCGTCGTCCTGATCCAAATAATCTGGAGTACCGTCACCATCAGAATCAACGGCATCATCAGGTGCTCCATTACCATCAGGGTCACTGTATTCGTGTTGAGTAAATATCCCATCATTATCATCATCAGGGTCGTGAAAGTCAACATATTCGTCTCCATCGGTATCGAGAAGAACATCTTCCTCACTCAAAAGCACACCACCTTTTTCAAATAATGACAGTATACCATCACCATCATCATCACTATCAAGAGAATTATTGATTAAATCCCCATCTAAATCTGATGTAATCTCAAAGCTCGCTGCTTCTTCTAGTGGAATTGGATTTGACTTTAACTCAATAACTTTTAATTCAAAGCCATTTGCTTTAATTTCACCTTTGTTTTCTGGTTCTGGAACCCTCTCATCACCACCAATGGTATTGATGTAAGAAACCTCTACCTCATAAATATTGTCTCTGTTATGATCCGTTGGATTATTTATATCAGGAGGATTTATAAATACTAAATAACCTTCAGATTCCTCTGCTTTTTGCTGAGCAGTCTCTTTTCGAGAGGCAGGTTCACCTCCTTTGATTTTAAATTTATCCCTATCGGCTCCTCCAGAAATTCTCTTTCTAATCTTCCATTTTCCAACGTTTTTTCTCTCAATTGGAATTTTAGGTAAGGGAACAAAATTAGACTTATTACTACCTTGAATCTCAACTTTATAGTTTTGTCTAATCGTTATAAATTCATCTTCTGCAACATCCATTATACCATCTCCATCATCATCGGTATCAGCGTTGTTTCCTATACCATCTAAATCAGTATCTTCATGTTCTGTCCCATCAAGAGGAAAGACATCCTCATCGTCGTCATACCCATCTCCATCATCATCAGGATCGATTAAATTAGGGATACCGTTGTTATCTGTGTCTTTGTTATATCTACTGTCTAAAGGAAAATCATCCTGATCATCTAGAATACCATCATCATCATCGTCAGGATCATCAGTATCTGAAATTCCATCTCCATCATTGTCTAGAGATCGAGTTGGATCTAAAGGAAATTGGTCTATATCATCATACAAGCCATCACCATCACTGTCTTCTAGTGCATCGGGTATGCCATTATCATTAAAATCAGATGGAGTGCTATTAACATCTAAAGGATCTGTTTCAAGCATTTTTTCATACACATCGCTAATACCATCTCCATCGTCATCAAAGTCAGTATTGTTTCCTATACCATCATTATCTGTATCCAACCATTCAGAAGAATCATTAGGGAAGGCATCCTGATAATCAAAAAACCCATCTCCGTCAGAATCGATCTCATCATCGATATTAGTAAGGGTAACATTATCAATTACAAGCCCATTATAGGTAACATCGTCAGAGACTGAATTGGTAGTAATAAGTTGATAGATCACATCACCATCAGCAAGACCATCATCCACACCTGTTATCGTTATTATTTGAGTAACATTCCAACTCTCAGGAGTAAATGTAAGTTGAGTCGTTGAAAGGCTCCCTTCAGTAGTATCTGAGAGACTTAGTCCAATTGTTACATTAGCTGTAGGCTGAGTTATTAATACAAACCCAATAGTTGCTGTTTCTGTCGATTCAGTGGTTTGAACATCTGTTTGTAGTGCTTGTACTCCAAAAGTGTCGTTAAGATCATTGATTTGAATAGTGACCGTTTGGGTTACCGTGAGTCCCACCTGGTCAATGGCTTTTACGATAATTTCATAGGTATTATCTGCTCCAGCATCTACAGGAACTTCAAAATCAGGAGCGGAGTTAAAGGTTAGGTTACCTAATTGCTGATTAATAGAAATTAAAGCTTGATCAGCTCCTCCAATTATAGAAAAAACGACACCTTCACTTGCTGTTATAGTAGGTCCAGTGGTTGAATTTTCATCAGAAGCTAAATTGGCATTGCTTGTAATTGTAGGCGCGGTTCTGTCAATCACAATTCTATCTAGAAAAACATCATTATCAACTATACCAGTAGGATTTCCAACAGGTACACCTGTCGATGTTACTTGATCTGTAGCACTAAATTCAAATAAGACATCTCCTTCAGGAAATGTATTTGAAACAGTAAATGAAAATTCATGCTTATATTGACCTCCACCAAGAGCTGTATTTAAAACAGTGGTTAATGTGGGGGTAAATCCAGTAAAGGTCACTGTGAGACTACTTGCCAATAATTCTTTATCCGATTCAAAACTAAAAGTTGCTACATCACCATCATTAACTGCGGAGGTTGCAATTGGTGCTAAATTATTATTATCAGAAAGAGCGTAATTTGATAGAGTAGGATTTTTAGCGTCTAAAACAATATCTTTACTATCGGCAAGATTTGTAGTATTGGAAGTGACATAAGCAAGAGTTAAACTTGCTGTATTGGAAGAAGAATCAACTATTGTTCCTCCATTAAGTTCCAAAGCTGTAATATTTAAATCACTTGAACTAACCTCTTGCTCAACTATGCCATTAAATGTCAAAGTAGTTGTACCAGATCCATCAAAATAATATACATAAGAATCAGGAGTAGTGTTTAATAAGAGTCTTGGAGTATCTGTTACAATTACAGTTTCAGAAAAAGTTACAGTTAAAGTTACCGTATCTGATTGAGCATTGTTCCCATCATAATCCGTATAAGTTCCATTAGTCATTGGGCTTCTAATGTTAACTATGGTAGGTGCTATTGTATCTACATTAAGGGAAATTGTAGTAGAAGCAGCATTTCCAGCAATGTCAGTCATTTCAACGGTAAAAGTGACTACTCCGCTATAACTAGATGGAGAGTAGGAATAGATCCAACTAACACCAGAAGAAGTCATGCCGAAATCATTACTTCCTCCAGAAGTAATTATAGTTAGGGTTGGGGTACCCGAAATGGTTTCATCTGCACCTGCTGTTAGCAGTACCGTCTCACCAACAGTTAAAACATTATCTGCATCATTTTCTACTAGAGTAATGGTAGGTGCTGTATTGTCAATAGTAAAAGTAATACTGTCTGTTCCAGTGTAATAGTTATAGAATAAATCTGTACCTGACACAATAGCAGAATATTCTCCATTCTTAGCGTTGGGGACGTTCCAAGTAAAGGTCCAAATTGAAGATGAGGTTGATGTCATTGGTACATCACTAATGTCATTATCAATTACTCCAATGGAAATTGTTGGAGAGGATGTCATGTCTTCACTAAATGTTGCAGTAATTAAAACAGTTTCATCGCCATTTACATAAAGATCATTATTGTCATGTGTAAATGAAGAAAGTGTGGGCGCTGTATTGTCAATGGTAAAGGTGATGCTGTCTGTTCCTGCATAGGAAGTTCCTAACATATCTGTTCCTGTAACAGTTGCTGTAACGATACCGTCAGAAGCATTGGAGACAGTCCATGGATAGATCCACACATCAGCAGTTGAAGAAGCAGTCATCGCTACATTAGATACTTCTCCTGTTATGTTAATCGTTGGAGTTACCGCCATCGCTTCACTGAAAGTAGCGGTGATGGTCACTACACTTGAGCCTGAAGTCAAATTATCTGAATCGGTATCGGTTAAGGTTACTGTGGGAGCGGTATTATCAATGGTAAAGGTGATACTAGTGGTTCTCGCGTACGCATTACCCGAAAGATCCGTTCCTGAAACGGTTGCTGTGACAATACCACTTGTGGTGGTCGACACCGTCCAAGGATAAATCCAAACACGAGCTGTTGAAGAAGCTGTCATTGCCACATTGGATACTTCCCCTATTATGTTAATGGTTGGAGTTGCCGCCATCGATCTATCAAAAGTAGCGGTTATAGTAACTACATTAGAACCCGTTACTATATTATTAGAATCCGTATCCGTTAAGGTTACTGTTGGCGAACAAGTTCCCCAGACTGGCTTGTTAGAGTCTGCTATTAGGGCGTTATTTGAAAAATTAGAAGGTTCAGATGAAAAATTAGAAACACACCACCCTGTTAAATCTTGGTTAAATGCATTGTTATTAGCAAACGTTTCAAACATACTAGTTACACTTGAAGTATCCCAACTCCCAATATCCTGATTAAATGAAGCAGTATTGTCAAACATATACTTAAAACTTGTCACATTTGAAGTATCCCAATCTCCAATATCTTGGTTAAAGGATGTTGTATTATCAAACAATGATTCCATTTTAGTACAACTTGAAGTATTCCAATCTCCAATATCTTGATTAAATGCTATAGCCAATCTAAACATAGCACTCATATCAGTAACATTTGATACATCCCAATCACCAATATCTTTATTAAATGCCCTAGCATTCTTAAATATGTTATTCATATCAGTCACACTTGAAGTATCCCAATCTCCAATATCTTGATTGAACGCTCTAGCCTCTTTGAACATTGCGCTCATATTGGTTACATTTGAAGTATCCCAAAAAGAAATATCAGTATTAAATGAAGTATTACTAGCAAACAAACCGGCCATGTTAGTAACCAGCGTGGTACATAGATCATAATTTGCTGCTGCGATTTGAGTTACTATAGAGGTATTATCAACAACAGTATAAACTTTGCCACTTATAGTAGACGTAACTCCTGCACTTACACCAGCACAGTTACAGGTTCCATTACTATCAAAAGAGATAGTTTGTGAATAGCTAAAAAAGCTAAAAAGAAAAAATAATGTTGAACACCTTAATTCATGCATATTAATAACTATTGCTATTTATAATTTAACTAAATCTTAAAACTATTGATGTGAAAGTAAGCTATTTATTCAGGAGGAGTAAGATTTAAAGACATTTATGTTGCAGTTGGTTATGGAATGACCTCAGCAATAATTAAGCATAGGTGTGTTGAACAGGCTTATGCAAAATCACCTTGGTCAAAGATTAAAAACCAAAAAGATGATAGGTTTGAGGTTATTATTGAGAAGGAAAATATTGAATAGAGGGTTTTATTACTGAATAGTAATCGTCCCTACCATTCCTCCGTGAAGTGAACACTGATAATAGAAGGTTCCTGTTGCGGAAGGTATCCAAGAAATTGTTGCACTTTCTGTACCATTGTAACTAATACGGATAGAATGTTTCAAGGAGTATCTAGCTTTAATCAAGATATTGGATTTTGGAATACCTCAAACTTTTATGATGTAAGTGGAATGTTTGATAGTGCGTCTAATTTTAATCGAGATATAGGAAACTGGAATACATCAAATGTTGTTAATATGTCTAGTATGTTTAATTATGCTAGTTCATTCAATCAAGATTTAACAGGTTGGTGTGTTTTAAATATTACATCACAACCTGGAGCATTTGCAGGTAATACCTCAATTCTAACAGATGCCAATAAACATGTCTGGGGAACTTGTCCCGATTAAACCCTAGGCATATCCTCTTCAGTAAGTTTTACAATACACTTTACCAAGAATGAAACAAGCTACTAATGAAGTAAGTGAAGACTTGCCTTTGTGATAGATTGGGTTATATATTATTGGTATATTTAAATATCTTAAAACCAACACAATGAAAAAGCTACTTCTTGTTTTACTGTTTATTTCGTCAACCGTGTCTTGTTCTCCAGATGAAGAAACTCTAACTACAACAACAGAGCCCATATTTCCTATTTATTTAGACTCTAATGGAATTACAATAAAAGCATATGATTTTGCTTTAGTTGGGAATGAATATGAACTTAATGGAGTAAGCTATACTGTTGTCGATGATTCAACTATTGATGCTCAAATAGCAAACGCTAATGTTAACCTATGTACAACATTTGTAAATAATATGAGCGAACTATTTAAAGATAATTCATCGTTTAACTCTGACATTAATTTTTGGGATACTTCAAGTGTTACTACAATGAATAGTATATTTGAAAATGCAACAGCATTTAATCAAGATATTGGTAATTGGGATACTTCAAGTGTGACTGATATGGTTGGTATGTTTTATGAAGCATCATCATTCAATCAAGATATTGGTAACTGGAATACTTCAAGTGTGACTGATATGGTTGGTATGTTTTATGAAGCATCATCATTCAATCAAGACATAGGCAGTTGGGATACTTCTAAAGTGACTAGTATGGAACGAATGTTTTGGGCTGCTGAAGCATTCAATCAAGACCTTTCAGGATGGTGTGTTACAAATATTACATCTGAACCTACTGGGTTTGCAACTTCTTCCCTAACAAACTTTATCAAACCTGTCTGGGGGACTTGTCCTTAAACCATAGGCATATCCTCCTCATTAAGTTCTATAATATACTCTACCAAGAATAAAACAAGCTACTAATGAAAAAGGGTAGATTTGACTTTGTTTAGCAAGTTCAGGGATTTGTAATTGTTTAATAATATTTATAGATTTGAGTATTAATAACCATAAATCAATTAAAATGAAAAAATTATTAAGTATAGTCTTTATTCCTATTATGATACTATCGTGTGTTCAATCACCAAAAGAAAACACTACTTTAAAAAGTGATAATCCATTAAGTGGTGTGTTTACTTCCCGAGATAGCAAGGCAGAAACTTTATTTAGAAATATGAACCTTTTTGCAAAAGCAGATTTTTCATACGTAGATGAACTTTTGGCAAAAGATTTTATTTTAAGAACTTCTGGAGATACTGCTGTTGCAGCAACTGGAGGAGAAGAAACAATCAAATATTGGAATAATATTCACGTAATTTATGAAGATATTTCATTTCAAGAAGGTAGGCTTCAAACCTTTGAGTTGAATAACGGTGAAGTGTGGTCTGCTTACTTTGGAGAACTTTATGCTGTAGGTAAATTTTCAAAAGAAAATTATGCAATACCTATTAATGTTTGGATTCAATGGGAAAATGATAAAATAATACAACAAGTTGATATGATAGATTCAAAATTTATAACAGCTGAATTAATAGCAGGAAATTTGAACTAAAAAGTATAGAATATCAACTATCGATAAAAGTATTAATGAAAATACAAACGTCACTAATTAATTTTAGTGGCGTTTTATTTTAAACCACAGGCATATCTTCTTCAGTAAGTTCTAAAATACACTTTACCAAGAATGAAACTAGCTACGAATGAAGTAACTAAAAACCATCTTAGTTAATTCAAAAAAGGTTTTTAGTCCTTAATGAATTAAAAACAATTAGTTTTGCAATTCACAAATAATAATAATGTAATGAGTATAGGAACAGTAAAATTTTTTAATAACGCCAAAGGTTTTGGTTTTATAACACCTGATTCAGGAGAAAAAGATGTATTTGTACATTCTAATAATTTAGTTGATAACATCACTGAAGGAGACAAAGTAAGTTATGACTTAGAATCAACTGATAAAGGTCCTAGCGCCATTAATGTCAGAGTTGAATAATTATTTTTTTAATGCTTTATATCAAACCTTTTAGATGATTCTAAAGGGTTTTTTATATAATTGACATATCTTCTTCGGTAAGTTCTGTAATATACTTTACCAAGAATGAAATGAACTGACCTAAGACTTGTTTATCAACTTAAAATTAGGTTAATTCATTACTTTGACGGAAATTAAAATGGAAGAAAAAATAAAGTTAATTTGGGATTTCAGAGGTCCAAACGCTGCGCCAACTGCAGCACATCATAAAATCCATCTAAAGGAATTTTGTGAAAAAGAAAATTATCTAGAATTAGAAATTGGTACTTCCCTTATTTCGGAAATGCACAGCACAGCATATATTTTGGTTTCAAAAAGCCTTATGATTGTGTTTAGAGACCTACTTAGACCACATAGGGGAGAAAAAGTATCTTAAAATTAGCCCATATGAAGTCGCTTTCAAAAACAAAGGCCAATACGCTTAAAATTATTATTTTATCTACCGTAACAATGGTGCTATTCGGTTGTGGTAGCCATCCTAAAAACTATGAAAACGCATTGGATTTTGCCATTTCAAGCCCCTCAAAAAAAATTAAGAGGGTCATGGATAACCTGGAGGCCCACGAGCTACAAATTTTATTTACTACTGTTGAAAGAGATAAAAGAGACGCCATAAAATTTCATGAGTATTCATTTCAATTAGACTCCCTCTATTATTTTTACCCTGCTAGTACAGTGAAATTTCCTATAGCATTATTATCTCTTGAAAAACTCTCCAGCCTAAACAGGTCTCATTTGGACAATTATCAGGTGGAAGAAGATTCTGTTACTTATAGTTTTGCCAAAACTATCAATGAAATATTCGCGGTAAGTGATAATGAAGCTAACAATAGGCTTTTTGAGTTTTTAGGGAGTGATTATATCAATAGCAAGCTTAAAAGTAAAGGTATTCACCCAGTAAGAATATCACATAGACTATCTACTTCAGATGCGGCTAATCCAAATACTAAGAAAATAGAAGTCCTTTCCAAGGGATTAGAGTTAGTTAACATTCAGCCTAACATCAATAGCAATCCCAAGCCTTTAAACCTCAGTCACCTCAATAAAGGAATTGGATATGTTCAAAATGGATTTACAATATACACTCCTTTTGATTTTTCTTATAAAAATTACTTTTCACTTCGGGCACAACACGAAATGATAAAAAGAGTCATTTTCCCTGAAGCTTTCAAAGAATCAGAGCGCTTTAATATATCCGAAGAAAAAAGGACCTTTTTACTAGAATCAATGCACAAACTTCCAAGGGAACAAGGCTATAATCCAAAAATCTATCACGATAGTTATGGAAAATTTCTATGGTTTGGAGATACTAAAAAACAAATACCGAACCACATAAAAATATATAACAAAGTAGGATATGCCTTCGGAACGCTGACAGATTGCGCTTATATAGAAGACCATAAAAACAAGCTGTCTTATTTTATAACCGCCACTGTTTTAGTAAATAAAAACGGAGTGTTTAATGATAATAACTACGAGTATGATAGTTTAGGAATCCCTTTTCTAGCTGCTTTAGGCAGAGAGATCCATAGGTTTGAAAAATACAAAAAAAGAAAGTTTTAGACTTTTTAGTGTCTACAGTATTTATTGGGATAACAATTCTTTCATATTTTGGTATATGAACGTATTTTTTTACCCTTAGACCATGCTACTGAGGCTCACAAAATGATAATTACAGGTGATGTTGTTGCAGCAGTAAAAGGTGTAATGACTGTTGTATAATTAAAGTAATCTATCAATACAATTAACCCCCCAAGTGGAGGGCTTTTCTTTTATACCAAAGGCATATCTTCATTAAGTTCTACAATATACTTTACAAAGAGTGAAACAAGCTGCTAATGAAGTAAGTCAACAGTTGTCTATGTATGTTCAGGAAGTTCAAGGATTTGTAGATGTTAAATAATATTTATAGTTTAGGTTATTATTAACCATAAATCAATTAAAATGAAAAAAGTACTATTTCTATTATTTTTACCTATAATGACTTTTGGTCAAGTTGCTGTAGCAGATTTTGTACATCTTGAAAAAGATGCTGATAATGACTATCATACACTTGAGCAAATTTGGGAACCTTTTCATCTTCAAGAAATAAAAGAAGGAAAGAAGGTGGGTTGGGCTGTTTGGAAATTCGATAAGACTCCAGAAATGGACAAAGCCCCCGATTATTTAGTTTTCAATTTTTTTAAGGATGAAAACCAATTAAAATCATATCAAGATAATTTTGATTGGGAGATGGCAAGAAAAAAAATTGAATCTTTAAATAAAAGAAAGTTTTCAAAGGCAACATTAAGAAATATTTTCAATAAAAAAATTAAAAATGAAGTACGCCAATACACAATTAAACTAATTGACCAAACTGTTCGTGCTGGTGGAGAGGTTAAGATTGGAGATAAGCTTTCATTTGGAGCAATGAAACAATTAAATGATGACTATGAAAATTATGAGTTGAATGTTTTTATGCCTATGTGGGAAAAACAACTTTTAAAAGGAAAAATAAAACAGTGGTCGTTTACCAAAGTAATTAATAAAAATGAAGTTGCATTAGATAAAACTCATATGACTTTTATCATTAATAATAATGCTAATCCAAATGATGTTGAATTTATTTCTTCAAATAAATGGTTAAATGATAAAATCATTGAGCACGGTTTAAACTCAAGAGAATTTGTTAGTGCTGAAGCTACTCTTATTTACACGTCATACTAGTAATTAATATTTATTTTCTTAAACCCTCCTGAGCGGAGGGTTTTTTTAAAAGGTCTAAAGAGTTAGAGATAGACTAAGCCGCAGAATTCATCTTTTCTTTTTGGGGAAGCGTTCGTATAATGATATATTACCTAAACCCCAGGCACATCTTCAATAAGTTATTCCAAGAATGAAACAAACCACTAATGAAGTAAGTGAAGACTTGCCTTTGTGATAGATTGGTTTATTTATTAATGGTATATTGAACTATCTTAAAAGAATTTAATGAAAAAGTTACTTCTTGTTTTACTGTTTATTCCACTTGTGTCTTTTGGGCAATCTTTTGAATTAACCAATGGACAAAGTATGTGTATGATTGGAAAAGGCAAGGGACAAGATGCAACTATCAATCCTTACGTTGATGAAGATTATTCATATGCCTTAATAGAAAATATTGGTACTATTGAATTTCAGATTAGATTAGAATCAATTGAAAAAGACGTAAAGCAGTTTTCAATAAAACCCAGAGATAAGGTTGTCATTAAGCTGCACAGAGATAACATTTTACACCTTGATGCTTTAACACTTGAAAAAGCAGAGGCAAAGATAAAGTATACTATAGATGAGAATGAGCTTCCTCCTCCACCACCACCTATTCAAATTCCCGAACCACCAGTATATCATCTTCAGTAAGTTCTGGGATTACAATATACGTTGCCAAGCATGAAACAAACTACTAATGAAGTAAGTGAAGACTTGCCTTTGTTTGTTCAGTAGGTTCAGGAAGAAAAACACGGGGTAGAGATATTATAGATTTTTCATATTAGTAGCTTATTAATCATAAATCAATTAAAAATGAAGTCTCTTTTTAAGCGATCGCTCCTAGAGTGAATTATACTCAACAGTATGTTTATTCTTTAGGTAAACTTTTATTTAAAAACTAGTTGGCATTAAGTAGAAGTTAAAAGATAAACTCAAGAGGGATTTATATGTTTTTAGAACTTAACTTGATGGACTTTAGTTGATTTTTTTCATTTACAGAAACAGTCCAAACAACAAAAACCTCGTCATTAAATATTTCTAATTGAGGGACTCCTGTATTTCTTCCACCGTCAATCTGAGAAATTGTAATTGGTGCTGATACGTTTCCGTCTATTGAAACCTTTTTTATCCTTAAATAGGTTCCAACATCATCTACTTCAATATAACTTACGAGCACCTCTAGGTCGTTTAAGAAAGCGACATCTACTCTACCGATAGCATCATTATCGTTAATTTTAATTGGAGAACCAAAAGAAGCTCCATTAGACTTTGAAAAAGAAAGGTTTACGGTTGGCTTTTGGTTAGAAACTGTAAACCAACTCACAGCTAAATTATTTGAATTATAGGCAACTTTGGGACCATTTACAGGACATCCATTTATTATCCATCCATCGTTATGAACAGACGCAGGAGTCTCCCAAACACCATTTATTTTTCGGGCAATATAAATGTCTCGCACCTCTTTGTTACTTCGGTCTCTATAAACAACTACGGGTCCGTTATTAGTCACTGCTATTGAGGTCTGACAGCAATCGCAAGTCGCTGAATCAAGTTCACTTTCATTTGTAACATCTCCAACACTGGTGATTTCTGCAAATCGTATGGTCATTGGTTTATGATGTCCATCGAGCCCTTGATCTACTGTATTTCTTCCGTCCAGCCAGGTAATAAAAAAGCCGTTGTTATTGTTTGGAATTATACTTACAAAACCATGCTCAGCTTTAACATCATCAGTATGCAAAATAAAATCTTCTTTTATTTTCTCTCCAGATAATTTTTGGAGACTCAAAACAACATCATAGGTATAGGTTCCAGAGGCGGATTTCTTTAGATAACTTGATAGAATCAAATCCCCGTTAATTGCGTGAGCTGGGAAATCAGCCCAATTAACAAACCAGTCAGAGCCAGTCGCTATTGTTTGGGGATTAATCCATTTTCCTTCTTTGAATTGACTGAAATTTAAAGCAGCATTCTTTTCTCCATTAGAGGAAATCCATGACAATGACAGAGAACCGTTTTTAGAAACCAAACTAGGCTGCGCATTACTATTCTCATATAAAAAAGGAATTTCTTCAATTGCTATATCTTTTGAGGCACAAGAAACAATCATCAGGAAAGATAAAAGGATAGTGAGCACCTTCATATTATAATAGTTTTAATTTATTAATTGTTTGTTCAGAATCCCAAGCAATTGTTCCAACAATTGTTTCAACTTTTCTTCCATTCTCATCAAAAATATACGATGTTGGTAACGAATAAATTCCAAGTGATTCATTAGACTTAAGAGATTTCAAAAAGGTGAAGTCAAAATTTTTATTGTTTTTGAACGCAGATATTTTAGAAATTGTTTCGTCAGAAACTAATAAAAAAGTGTAGTTATGGTTTTCTAATATTTCTTCAGCCCTTTTGAGCCCAGGCATCTCCTTTATACAAGGTCCGCACCAGGTTGCCCAGTAATTAATAACTATTTTCTTTCCTTTATAAGCGGTCAAATCTACTTTAGTATCATTTAAATCTACAAATGAAGTTTTGAGCTGTATGGATTCTAAATCAGAAACGGTCTTGTTTTTCGTACCTCCCGGATTACAACCCAAGAATAAAACAAGACAAAATAAGGAAAGAACTATTTTTTTCAACTTTCTGATTTTAAGATTTAAATGTAATGAAAAACCAATTTAATTAAATACTAAAGCCATTATTATTCTAAAAAAGCATTTTAAAAAAATAACAAAACAATCAAAAAACACCATAATAACAAATCATTTAGAATTCTTAAAAAAGTATAATTACCTTTTTCTTGGAGTTTAGAGGTAATTAATTCAAGCAATATTCTTAAAACCCCCAATACTTAAAAAGCACACTTTTTAATATTATATCTATTTGAAGACCACAAACTGCGTTCCTTTTCATAGAAAACAATAAATTTATATTATTAAAACAAAGATTCATTTTTTATGACCGATACCAAACTAATTTTCCCAAAGAAATTGATGGCTTGTTGGCATCCAGTGGGATACAGTTATGAAATTAAAAAAGAGACCCCTTTTGGGACTTTTCTTTTGGATCAAGCCTTGGTATTATGGAGGACCTCCGACGGTACTGTTCATGCTATGAGGGATCTATGTATTCATCGAGGTACTGCTTTATCTTTAGGGTGGATAAAAAATGATTGTTTGGTTTGTCCCTATCACGCTTGGGAGTATGATAAAAAGGGAGCTTGCGTTCATATTCCACAGGCCCCAGATGTTGAAATTCCCAAAAAGGCAAAGACCCCTACTTACCATTGTCAAGAAAAATATGGATTGGTTTGGGTTTCTCTAGAGGCACCGTTATATCCGCTTCCTGAAATTCCAGAATTCGGTAACAGCGATTGGAAACATGTAAATACAGGACCTTTTGATTGGAAAAGTTCTAGCTCAAGACAACTAGAAAATTTTACAGATTTTGGACATTTTCCATGGGTACATCCCGGATTGCTGGGAGATCCTGAGCGGCCTGAAGTACCTGACTGTAAAGTGGTTGTAAAAGAGACCGTATTGCACTATGATATTGTTAGACCGGAGGCAACCAACACAGATGATTTTCCAGTATTTGCTAATGATGCTATTGTAAAGCCAGAGCGGAGAAGTGTTTATGAACTTCATCTTCCCTACACCATAGTACTTCGTTTAGGATGGGGCGGACCCAAAGGGATGCTTTATCTTTTTGTTTCCCAACCCATTTCACAGAACGAATCTAGAGGGTATTGCATCATTGGGAGAAATTATAACTTGGAAGAACCCGACACTATTTTACAAGACTTTGAAAAAGTAATCTTTGACCAAGACAAGCGCATTGTAGAGTCTCAGCGCCCTCGTCAAGTCCCTTTTGACTTGGCGGAAGAGTTACACTTGAAATTTGACACGGTTGCTATGAATTATCGACAAGCGATGAAACGGCATAATTTAGACTATTAACTTTTAAACCTTTGAGACAATTATATCTATTATTGGCCTTGCTGTTTTCTGTATTTTTTACGTTCGGACAACAACAAAAGACACTTATTAAAAATGTTAATCTTTGGGACGGAACGAGTAAAAAACTTCAGGACGGGATGGACCTTTTGATTACAGATAATTTGATAACAGAAATTGCTAAAAATATTGTTGAGGCAAAAGCCGATCTTATCATAGACGGTAATGGAAAAACAATGATTCCAGGTCTGATTGACGCTCATGTTCATCTAGCATCAACCATGAGTTCTTCAAAAATCAGAAACGATATGGACTGGATGTATACCGCAATACGTGCTGCAAAATCAGCAGAGAATTTTCTAATGCTTGGCTTTACAACCGTACGCGATTTAGGCGGTCCTTCATTTGGAATCAAAAAAGCAGTAGACGAAGACCTTTATCCTGGCCCTCGTATTTATCCATCGGGAGCATATATTAGTCAAACCTCTGGCCATGGAGACGGCCGAAATCCCAACGAACCAAGAACTCATTGGTCTGGAGGACCAATGCACCCTTCAGATGCTATGGGATGGTCTTTTGTTGTTGACGGAGTTTCTGAAGTTCTAAAAGCGTCACGTGAAAATTTGCGCAAAGGTGCTACACAGCTTAAAGTAATGGCAGGAGGAGGTATAGACTCTAAATTTGACCCCATTCATTCGATTCAATTTACGGTTGCAGAGATGGAGGCTGCAGTGCAAGCGGCAGCGGATTGGGATACCTATGTTGCGGTTCATATTTATAATGCAAAAGGAGCTATTCGCGCGCTCAATGCTGGAGTAAAATGTTTGGATCACGGGCATCTAATCAACGAAGAAGTCATAAAATTGCTAAAGGAAAAAGATGCTTGGCTTGTTCCCCAAACATTTTGGACAACAGCACCACCCGATTTTTGGGCTCCTGGCCTGGGGACTATTCCTCCTGAACTTGATTTGAAAATAAAACCTGTTTTAGCAGGAACGGTAAATGCCATGAACTTGGCAAAGAAGTATGCTGTGAACATTGGGTTTGGATCTGATGCCTATGGTAATTTAGGGTTTGAAAAACTAGCTTTAACAGAATTTACCTCACGAACACAGTGGTTTACACCTATCGAAATCTTAAAACAAGCTACTTCAGAAAACGCTAAGTTGTTAGGGTTATCGGGACAAACAAATCCCTACCGTGAAGGGAAATTGGGAGTTATTGAAGTGGGTTCTTATGCAGATCTCTTGATTTATCAGGGCAATCCATTAAAAAACCTTGATGTTATTGTTAAACCCAAGGAAAACTTGAAACTGATTATGAAGGACGGAAAGCTTTTTAAAAATGAACTTTCCTTTTCAACAAACTCTAATAATTAATATTTAAAGTAAGAAACAACTATTCGTTTAGAATTGTATTTACTTCTTCTTGAAATTCAAAGCTAAACTGATGTGAACTGTTTTTCCACATTATTGCAACATATTGATCTTTCAATAAAGACTTTATAATTCGCCTGTAGGCCAACCATACATTTTCTTCAAAAAGACCAATTCTATATTGATAAAATGAATTGTCAAAATCTCTAAAATTAAATGTTTGAAATTCATTTACTTGGTAGGCTTCATAGTCATCAAGGGGAATGTTTTTTTTAATTTTATAAAGCGCCTTAGTGATTACATCCTCGTCCATTTGGACTTTGTAGACCTCCATATCCGTTTCATTTAAGGCCTGTCTTATGGTAGCTTTAGCAAGTTGATTACTTTGCTTTACTTCCAAAGCAAGAAAAATTAGAGAAAGGACAATTGCAAAAACACTTATTATTTCAATAATATTTCTGAATTTACTATTCATTTTATTTTAAAATTTAGTTCATGTTAATGTATTGAAAAAAATAGACATGAAAAAGAAGTTGATAGTAGTGAAGAAATTAAAAACCCTCCAAATGGAGGGTTTTTAATTGAATGAAAAGAAGGATTACTTTATTTAATCTCTTTTAACGCATTTGTAATTAAAGTATTCAAATGATTTTTATGTGCAATGCTGGCAATATTTCCTTTAGGATTTTTTGTAAGTTTTGCAATTTTATTTAGGTTATAAATAGCTAAAGACTTTGCAGGAACTTTGAATCTTGAGTTTGATTTCCCAACCACCATCTCAATCAAACGGCCCACGTAAACAGCTTGTAAATTTTGGCGGAAAGTATTTACATTTCCTTTAATATCTGCTTTGAATAAAGCATCATTCATGTCCGTCATAAATGCATCCAAATGGTATTGGTTTCCATACAATTCAGAGTCCATAATTCGCTGTAAGGTATTAGGATGCAAAAGGTGAGACAAAACGCGTGTTTGATAACCCAAAATTCTATCATGGATTTTTGGATCTTCAGGACCACTGAAAAAATCAAAACCACGACGCTGTTTTGCTAACGAATTATATATACTACTTGAAGCGGCAAAAGCATTTGGTGCAAACACATAATTTTCAATTGCTTTTAATGCTCTTTTCTGATCACGTAAACTTACCGGAGTATAAGGTACAGAACCCCCCTTTTGACCAATAGTAGAACGGTCTACATAAACCCCACCAACAAACCTTGAAAGCACATCACCCGCACGAGCTGATTGCGCGTTTAGTGTATAATATGCTCTTCTTAAATCTTCATAATTTTCACCATTTTCGCTCATTTTGGTTTTAATTTCTTTCATTGCTGCATTGACCAATGTAAAGCGATCAATAGAATAGGATATTTGGTCACTTGACAAGTCACCTGTCATTACCCTAGGATCAATTCCTTTTCCTGGAGAGCGCATATCATCCGCATCATTTCCAAAAATTAGCTTAGGTTCAGTGGAGCGAGCAAGCAAATCACTAAGCTCCTTCTCGTCTTTAAACGGAGTGTAACCAAACTGAATGGCCCAAATATCATAGGGCCCAACCGCCATATCAAAATATTGTCCTTGTTTTTCTTTATCTAAAGTAAGGTTGATTCCTGCATAATCCATTACAGAGCCTGTCAATGCTTTTCCTGCAATAAAAGAGGCGTCAGCCAATTGACTTGGAGTATAAATTACACTTGCTTTCATGTTGTGATTGAGACCTAAGGTATGGCCCACTTCATGCATGATAAGGGATTTCATCCCTTCATCAATAATCTGTTTTAAATCAGAAGCTGAAGCTCCAGAAACCTGTGCTAAAGTCTTTCCAAACAACATATTTTCATGCATTGTATGTCCCATCGAACAAAATAATTGGGACTCTTGTGTTGTGTTAAATTCTATTTCCTCTTGAGTTTCAAGAGCCATATTTGCACTGGCCGAGGCAAATAATTTATCATAAAAAACTCTGTTGGTAAAATGAACAAACTCTAGCATGATGTCAGCGCCGATGATTTCTCCTGTACGTGGATTTGTCATACTCGGGCCATAGCCACCAAAAGGAGGGTTTGGAGAGGAGGTCCAACGCAGAACATTGAAACGAACGTCTCCTGCATCCCAATCTGCATCATCTGGCTGAACTTTTACTTCCATAGCATTTTTAAATCCAGCTTTTTCGAAGGCTTCATTCCAAGCCAAAACACCCTCTTTTATAGTTTCTCTCCATTCCAAAGGAGTACTGTTTTCGATCCACCAAGTAATTGGTTTTACAGGCTCTGAAATCGCAAGACTAGGGTCTTTTTTTACTAATCTCCAGCGGTGTACTAAATCTCTATAATTAGTTGTTTCCTCGGAGGTCATATTATTAACCTGAGTTGTAAAATAACCTACTTTTGGGTCATCGTAGTGCGGAGTATAACCCGCTTCAGGCATATTTAAAAAGGTATGAAAAACTTTAATAGAAACATTACGACCGTCTTTTATAGCATTAGAACCACCATTTAATACAGATGGGTTTTTGTAAACATATTCTGTTTTGATGTTTGTGTTTTCTGGATAGTTCTTTATGGACTCGATTTTCGATTTACTCTTATCAAAACTTCCCAGACTAAAAGCCATGGGAGAAGCTCCAGGTCTTTTTGGGTATTTAATTCGAGTTAATGTTTCTGAAAGAAAAAGGTCATTTGCATCAATTAAATAGAGCCCCTCTTCTTTATCATGAAATAAAACTTTATTACTTGTAATCACCGCATCTGATGTGTTTGCGCCTTCAGACCTTGCAAGTGGGTTTTCAGGGTCAAAGTAAAAATTAGTGTTGGGAGCCACAATTTCTATTTTATTAAAAAACTTTTTAATATTAATAATTGTAGAACCTCTATATGAACCTCTATAAGTTCCTGCTTCCGTTACTCCATCAGCGATTTGCGCGAAATAAATAAAATCTTTGTTGAGCTGATCTTCTTTTAAAACCATTTTAACGTCCCCTGTTAGGGTGTCTTGATAAATGGTAAAGAGGCCTTCTATTTTCGCACTTGACTCAGTGAGATCTGTAATGGTTTTTTCTTCTTTTTTATCGGAATCCACCTTTTTCTTGTCTTGAGCAAGAACTAAATTTGAGAATATAAGAACGAATACTAAAAGCGTTTTTTTCATTTTGAATTATTTTTTAGATAGGTAAAACTATAAGAAAATTTTAAAAGAAAAGAATTCCTTTTAATTTGTAGGGAGATTTAGGGTCAACTATTCAGATTTTCAACTCTTTTAGTTTAAAAACAATACCTTTAAATTAAATTGCATATATGAAATCCATCTGTTTAATTTTCTTTTTCTCTCCAATAGTTTTATTGGGACAAAATATAATTCCTCTTTCTGAAGAAGTTAAAAAAGAATATTTTGAAAGCGGCGCTTTAAAGTTCGAAAAGAATTTTAAAAATAAGGTACAGCATGGGAAAACTGTATTTTATTTTGAAAATGGGAATAGACGAATTGAACGGAATTTTAAAGAAGGTAAAATGCACGGCAAAGAGTTTTGGTACTTTCAAAACGGTCAAATAGGATGGGAGCAAAATTACGATAATGGAGTTCCTGAAGGGAAATGGATTTATTATTCTTCAGATGGAATCAAGCAAGCCGAAAAAGTATTTAAAGAGGGTAAAGAAGTTTCATATAGTGTTTTAGGGGAAAAAATAAGGGCAGACTAATTCATTAAAAGAATTTCCTCTTTAATCATCTGTTGAAGGGTTTGATTTGTCTCAATCGCCTCTTTTACAAAAGTGTTATAAGAGCTTTTAACATATATCATGTTTTGCAACTGCCCTCTGAAATAAGAGTCTTTTTTAAGTTTGTCTAGCTCTTTTTGGGCAATATAAAAATAGGGCATTTTAATACCTCCAAAATCAGTTTGCACTAGATCAGAAACAGAATCAATTTGAATGGTTTTTGCAACATAACCAATTTTTTTAAAACACAATACTTCATCGGCACTACTTTGATCAGTAATAAAATCATAATCGTTGCGGTAGTATTTTAAGATGTCTGTGATCATCTGCTGGTTGTGATAATTTTCTACAACTCCAGTGGCAATAAGTGATTTAATAGAAGTGTCATTAAAAAAAGTTCCAAAATAGGGTACGGTTTTGTTGTAGATAGCAGCAGTAATTACTCCACCCAGCAATTGTTTGGTAGTTTTTATTTGACTTTCATTTGACATTAAGGTAAGCTTAAAAATCGCTTCATCTGAGGTTAGATCCTCCAGAATTCTAGTCAATCCTTCTTTTTGTTTTTGAATGGAGTTTAAATCTTCACCATATTCTTGAAGGTAAAAGGAGAGGGTAATCCCAAAAACAAGAACAAAAAACTCGAATAGATACTTTAAAAACAGTTTTTTTATGATATGTAAAATAGTTTTAAAAGATACTGTTTTAAAAAAACACATGAATTACACAAAAATAGAATAATTCATTTTGAGTGTTTTTTAAGCATTTTTTGTTCATTTTATGCACTTTTATATTAAAAAAAGATGTTTTTTACTCTTTTTTAACCAAAACTAGTAATCTAGGAATTTTGATTTTATAACTTTATTTGGAACTTTACAGTTAGAGTATTGCCCAAACCAACGATATCTATTTGAGGCTAGTATTTTATAAAACACATCCAATATTTTTAGTGGAAGAAGCTTCAAGAGAGAACAAAAGAGGGAAAAGCGTTTTGTTTTATCAAGTAAATAAAGCACGGCCTGGCTACTTTTTAAGTATTCTCCCTCGGGAGTTAAAACAGAAATTGCTTCTGTAGTCACTATAAAGACCTGTTTTTGGGCAGTATTACTTGTAACATGGGAAAAATAAAATAGACTCTCAACATCATTTTTAATCAACCAAAGAATAGCACGATCACATAGGACACAGGTGGCATCGTAAAAAACAAGTGCTATTTTTTTAGTCATGGATTTACTTTTTCAAGGGTGATTTAAGTAAAGTTTGAAAAACTAACAGCGCACCGACAACGAAACTTAGAGTCATTAGTACCCCTGAGATAATAACAAGATATGAAACATAATGATAGTCTAACCAAATCAAATATATTCCACCAAAAGTTGTTAAAACTGAAACAAAAGGCTCAATGGTTAGTATGCTTTTCCATGTATTAGAAATTTCTGTTCCCCAGATTAAAATTCCCAACAGAAAAAAAATAAAAGAAAGGGAAAGGATGTGTGTATGGATTATGGTAAGCATTTCTCGCTCCCCTTTTTTAAATTTCATAACTTCCACTTCCGCAAGATCCTCATTTCCATTATAGTTTTCAACGACACCCTTTGGAGTATTACTTTCTGTTTGTCCAATAAATAAAAGCCCAGTAAAAAAGCCAATTCCAAGAACGATAACAAAAGCAGCGATAAACTGTTTAAAGGATTTTGGGAAGTTTCTTAAGGTGTAGTGAAATCCCATTAGATTTGTTTTTCAGATTCAAGTCTTTTTAACGAAACCATCACCTCGTTTATAGACTCTGTAATAGATTTTACTGAAATAGTAGCACCAGAAATGGCACTAATATTATCTCCATAAACAAAAGAGTCGTCTTCAGGACTTTCTATAAATTGAGACAACCACCTTTTGCTAGAAATTTCGCCACCATAGTTCTCTCTATAAATTAAAACCTTAACTTTTTTAATTTTTAGATTCAAATCAAAAAGCAACAAATATTCAAAGCTATCCGTTTTACTAGGAGCAGTTGCTATAATAGCATATCCTTTAAGCGCATCTTCAGAAATAATGTTAAAAAAGGAATGAGCTTCTAAAAAAGTACTCGTATTGAGTTTTTGTTCCTTTTGTTCGAGTGAAAAGCTCTCAAAAGGGAAGGTCGCAGAAATAGCTTTACGAGTTTCTTTTAGAATGTATTTCGACTCTCTATCTGAGTGGAGTTCTTTTGTCCAAGACGAAAGGCTAAGGAAAAGAAAAAGGAAGAAAGAAAGAAAAACTGTTTTTTTCATGTGTAAAAATAATTAAAACCAAATTCCTACACCCATATTAAATTGGCCTTTTGTATAATTTGAGATTGCAGTAGATTTTGTTTGATAATCCATTTTATACACTGCACCAGGTGCAATATGATAGGAAAACCCAAACGTCCATTCTTTTCTATGGAATGCTTTGTTTTTGAGAACAATATTTCCCACTTCATGATGGGTGTTGAAGTTTTCATAACGGACAAATCCCTCTAAACGTTGTCTGTTTTTAAAAGGAAGAACATTATAAGCTGCTTCCAAGTAATACCCCATTAGTTTGCTTCCTAAATCACGCCCTGTTAATTCATTATAAAGATCGGTATCGATTAAAGAAGCCAGTGCATATTGCCCTCGAGCTGAAAACTTTTTATACGTATACCGTCCATCTATACCGAGCATAGAAACTCCAATTTCACTTCCTGGAATTTGATTCTGACCGTCTACAGCTTGCGTTTTCCCATGGTAGCCGGAGACCCCTAGGCGTAGACCTCGGATGCCATAAAAATCAAATTTTCCTGCAAAATTGACATGATTCATTGTAGATTCGGCTCCTTTTTGACGACCACTACGTAAGCCATTACTTCCTTTTAGAAGGCCAGTTTCACCGTTATGCGATAAAAAACCATTAAAGAGGTAGGCTTGATATCTAGCGCTGATTCTATTTAAGCGTCCAGACAACCCAATTCCAATTTCTCGCCATGTAGTCGGAATGATGTATTTGTCTAAACTGGGGCGTTCCACACCATTAAAGATAGTTGGTTCATGAAACTCATTAATTATACCCATGGGTACAAGCATAAGCCCCGCACGTATGTTGAGCCCTTGAGTTAAGTTATAATTTACAAAGGCTTGTTCTACATAAACTTCTTTTACGTGTTCAAATTCAATTTCAGTAACAAATTGAACCCGCTCATCAAATTTATACCCAAAAAGTAAAACCAAGCGTTGAATGTCTATTTCAGCATTTAAATTTTCGGGTTTGTTATATAAAACCTCCCCATAACCACCTAGTGTAATTCCTTGTGGAAGTCCTGCAAGATTATTTAAAATTCTTTGGTTGGAGCTGATTTGAAGTGAATCATAACTTTGTTTATTTTGTCCGGATAAAACAAAACTAGAAAAGATAATAATTAATGATAGTAGGGCTTTACGCATTTATTTATAATAAGTCTAAATTAATATTAGGCAAATATAATAAGTGTTTCTTAAATTGACAAACTATTTAGAACAATTATAAATAAGTAAAAATCCCTTTGATTTCGTCTTTGTTTTTTAAGTTAGAATAGATTCAGTCCTTTTGTTAATTTGTGTATTTTTGATACAAATCACTTTATATGAGACTTCTACTGTGTTTATTTTTTACCACAATAAGCCTTTTTGGGCAAGATTATTTTACAGAGCGTTACCATCCTTTTAATGAGAATATTCCCTCACCAAAAAAGTTTTTAGAATATGAAATCGGATCACAACACACGCGTCACGATATGATTGTGAGTTACCTTGAGGAGATAGCTTCCCACTCAGATCGGGCTCAGATTATATATTATGGCAAAACCCACGAAGGGAGAAAATTGCCTTTATTGCTCATCAGTACAAAAGAAAATTTAGCGCAATTAGAATCCATTCAAAAAGCACATTTGGATTATGCACAAGGCCGGTTATCCGAAGAGCCAGATGTACCCTTAATTATAAATTTGGCTTATAACGTTCACGGAAATGAACCTTCTAGTTCAGAAGCCGCCCTGCTTGCAGCTTACACTTTAAGTGCATCTGAAAATGACCAAATACAATCGTTTAGAAAAAAGGCCATTATTTTTGTAGACCCAACCATCAACCCTGATGGGCGAGACCGGCATACCCAATGGGCAAACACCTATAAAGGGACACCTTTAGTTTCAGACCCAATGGATGCAGAGCATAACGAGGCTTGGCCAGGAGGTAGAACAAATCACTATTGGTTTGATCTTAACCGGGATTGGTTACTCGCAATAAATCCAGAAAGTCAGGGAAAACTAAATTGGTATCACCAATGGTATCCAAATGTGGTTACTGATTTTCATGAAATGGGATCGCAGAGCACTTATTTTTTTGAACCGATGAAACCAAACGGATCCTTAGATCCCATCATGCCAAAAGATAATTATGTAAAGCTGAACAATTTATTTGGCACTTATTTTTCAAAAAACCTGGATAGTATAGGCTCTCTTTATTTTACTAAAGAAGCTTTTGACGGAACCTATCCTGGATATGGTTCTTCCTACCCTGACTTACAAGGAGGGTTAGGATTACTCTTTGAGCAGGCAAGTTCTCGAGGACTAAAACAAAAAACAAAATATGGGTACATTACTTTTCCATTTACCATCAGAAATCAGTTTGTTTCAAGTTTAGCAACGGTCCAAGCGGCTGTAGAAAATAAAAGCTTATTGCGAAAATACCAAAAAGACTTTTTCAAAAGTGCCATGGAACGCAGTGCAAAAAGTAAGATAAAAGCCTATGCATTCAATGAGCCAGATCAAAACAAAAACAAAGCATTTATTGATAAACTTTTGCAGCATAAGGTGGAGGTTATTAAAACAGCTGAAAATAGTTTTGCCGTTCCTACCCAACAACCCCAATACCGAATGGTTCAGACCTTTTTTGAAACGTATGAAAACTATCGAGACAGTGTTTATTATGATGCTTCAGCATGGTCTGTGGCTAATTTTTATAACATTAAATACAATTCTTTGACTAAAGTTCCAGCAGGAACACCCGTAGTTTCAATTAAGAATCTAATCGCCTTAAAACCACTAGAACCTTCTTCTTATGCTTATGCTATAGATGCAAAAGATTATAACGTACCGGCCTTTATTTTTGATGCGCAACAACATAAAATAGTGGTAGCGTCTGCGTTTAAACCTTTTAGTACAAAGGAGAATAAAGATTTTTCTTATGGTTCATTAATGATCCCTGTTGCTTCTCAAAAGCTATCAGAAAAAGAAGTACATGTTGTTTTAAAAAAATTACAAGCAAAACATGGGCTTCAAGTCCATAGCCTCTCCACAGGATTCAGTACCCAAGGAGTTGATTTAGGAAGTCGAGCCATCCGACCTTTGGATCAACCCAAAGCATTGATGCTTATTGGCAACGGAGTTCGTTCCTATGAAGCTGGTGAAGTATGGCATTTATTGGATACCCGTGTTGGAATGCCCATTACTAAAGTTAGACAAGATTATTTTTCCCGCGTATCATTAGAGGACTATAACACGATGATTTTAGTTTCTGGAAATTATAAATGGGATGAAAAAACGACAGAAAGAATAAAAGAATGGGTAAACAATGGAAATACAATAATTTCAATTGGAACAGCTAATAACGCATTGATTAAGTATAAAATCATAAATGAAAAGCGCGTTACCCTTAAAAAAGATTCAACAGCTACAGCTTCAATAAAACCCTATGTAGACGCAGCTGAAAATTTGGGTAGGGAACAGTTAGGAGGGATCTTTTTAAAAGGAAATATAGATTTAACACATCCACTCGGTTTTGGGTTTACCCAAAAAAATGTCAGTTTGTATAAAAATAATTTAGTTTGGCTTGAACCAAGTAAAAGCAGCTATGGCACTCCAGTTCTTTACGATAAGGACCCTCATGTAGACGGCTATATTTCAAAAAATATTCGAACTAAATACCTTCCAAAGGCAGCGCCAGTTTTAGTAAGCAAAGTGGGAAAGGGACGGGTTATTTTATTTGCAGAAAATCCAAATTTTAGGGGAACCACTTATGGCGCCAATCGATTATTTTTAAATGCGTTATTTTTAGGAAACCACATCAGTGTCCCCAGATTTCAAGGAGAATCCAATAATATGGAATTTGAACATTAAGGAATTAAAAGAGTGCGTTTGTAGGTGACGGATTCTATTTTTTCCTTCGTATATAAAACAGGGAAATAGCGGTCTTCAGCCCAACCTTTGAAAAGATTATTGTAAAAAGGACTTTCTGGATTCCCTGATTGTCCGGGTGCATTAGTTCCTACTGTAGCATCCCAATCTCCTGTATTAACAATCATTCTAAAACTAGCACCACTACTTTGACGGTCATTTCCCCCCGTCGATCCTGGGGTGTAGGCATTTCCTCCTCTAGGAAGTGGACCCAGGTTAAGTTTTGATCCAGCTGCTTCATTACCAATACTTCCAAGGGCATGTTCCATAAGACTGTGCTTAAATTTAGCCTGACCATAGTTCCATTTTTTGGGATCTGAACCCAATTTTTCTTTTAGATTTACAATAGATGCAAGGAATGTTTCCTTTAAAAAAGCGTCGCGTATTTTTACTGATTCAAAGAAAGAAGTTTTTGGATTTTCAATCCAATCTATAATAGGCTTTAACTGTAGCGAAGTTACGTAAGGCTTTATTTTTTCTGGCATAAAGGAGTTATAAGCCTCTTTTTTTATTTCATTTTCCCAGCTAACATAAATAGCAGCTTCAATTGAAGAGGCGTTTAATTGAAAATCCCAATTCAGAAGCCGATTTTTTTGTTCGGCTTCAAAACCTTCAAATGAAAGCTTTTTAAGCATTGGGACTAATGTCCTTGCAGGAAGTGAGGTGACATCAACTTGAAGCGCTTTCATGTCATTCATATTCAACGCATTATTCTTTTCAAGAACTTCATTTACTCGATCACCCCTGTAAGGGTCTGACCACGAATACCCTATTGCATTCCAGTAAGAATAGTCTTTGGGAGTTACATTTTGATTAGCGGTTGCAATAAAACCTTTCTCTGGGTTTAATGCATTGGGTTTTTGAATAATAGGCAAGTAATCATTCCATTCATATTTTCCATTTGCGGGCACAGGAACAAGACCACTGTGATTGGATCTTATTGGAGCGATTCCCACTGCCTGCCATCCAATATTTCCTTTTTTATCTGCCCAGATCATATTTTCTCCTGGAATATTGCTGTAAGTACATGCCTCTTGAAATTGCTCCCAAGTTTGCGCTTGGTCCATTCGTAAAGAGGCTAAATAGGGAGAGCCCCCGGGCTCGAGCCAAGCACATCGAACGGCATAAGCAATGTTCTTTTGTTCATTGCGATAGGTCACAGGACCATGATGACTGTAATAAAGGCGTACTTTTTCTGGAGCACCTCCTTTTACGGGAATTATTTCTTCAATTACTGTAAAATCTTTCCAAACGCCATTGTGTTTGTATTGTAACGCATTCTTAGGGTTTATTTCGTATTGATAAAGGTCTTCACCATCAGTTCTAAAAACAGTTAAACCCCATGCGCCAAATTCATTATGCCCAATTGAAATTCCTGGAATTTCAGGTTCTCCACCTCCAATAACATTCCATCCCGGGGCCACCAAATGTGCCATATATCTGAGGGAAGGTACTGCGATCGTGCGATGGGGGTCATTGGCCATATAGGTATTACCGTCGGCTGTTTTATTTCCAGCGACTACCCAATTATTACTACCTAAATCTAAAGAATCTTCAGAAAGGTCATTATAAAGATTCAGAAACGCCATGGACTCCTTTTTTCTGAAGGATTCTTTGAGATGTTCTTCTTTAAAACGGACCGTTTTTCTGTAAGCAAAATAGGGAGCAAGAATGTCTTCAAATAAAATAGCTTTGTCTATTTCTTTATCTAAATTAATTTCAGGGTCTTGGGGGTGAAACCATAATAATTCTTTGACCTTTTCTGCACCTATAAGTGCGACAGCTCTCCCTATTTGCAATTCCTGACCAATGTTTCCTAATAGACCTTGATGCCTAGAAATGACCACCTCTGGAGTCCATAGTTGTGGAGAAATACCGAGCATTTTAAAAGGTAAGGGTAGCTGTTCAGGGGTTTTTAAAATTTCTTTGATATAACTATTTACGCCCTGAACATAGGATTCAATAATTTCTTTTCCCTCCGGATGATAGTGATTTAATTCAGTGGTTATATCTCCTCTAAATTGAAAAAGGCGTGTTCCAATATCACGTGCTAATTCATCTGGGCCTAAAATTTCAGCTACGGTGCCAGTAGACTGTCTACGCCAGATTTCAAATTGGAATAAGCGATCTTGAGCAGCAGCATATCCCTGAGCAAAAAAGAGATCTTTTTGGTTGTTAGCATAAATATGGTTGATCCCCCATTCATCACGTAATATTTCTACCGAGTCAGTTAGACCCCCAACTTTTTTTTCTTCAGATAAATAGTTTTGTGTTGAGGAATTGCAACCTAAAATGAAAACAAACATCAGAGAGACAAAAAACATTTTCATACCGTAAATTTTAATTAAAATGTATCAGAAGCAGGAATTAAACGGGCGTGAAGATCCACCTCCTCCATGTCTTGATCAAGGGGGAACATAGGTCTTTTGATTCTCTTATATCCCAATCGATCAAGGTCTTGATCCACCCCACCTGGGGTGAGTGCCATAATCCAATCTCCTCTCATTTCGTATAACTCTGGGACTAGATATCCAATTTTTACCACCACAATATCTGCAGTTCTTGGATCTAGACCTAGATTGGTAAAGTCTTTTTCATAATGATAGGGCTTCCGTTTTTTAGTAACAATTATTCGGATACTTCCTACTTTAACAACAACCTCTGTTTCTGCATGTACATCTCCTTGAAGAATTGCTTCCACCACACCATTTATAAGTAAGGGGGGTGCAAAGCGATCATCTACCTGCGCTCCTACATATGCTGAGACCGTTCCGCCTACACCTGCTTTTTCTGCTGCTAAAATCATTTCTGGGCCAGGGATTGAAGCATAAATAAGCGAAGGTCCCTCGGCTGTATTAAAAGCCTTATTTGCTAATAATTCTCGGAGGGTCCACGTTACATCACCAGCTCCTCCGGCGGTTGGGTTGTCTCCCATATCACTTATGATATATGGTTTTTTGTTAGATTTTAAGGCAAGTTCCAGGCTTTTTTCAAGGCTAGCAGTTGGAGCGACAAATTCGAATTCATTTCGAACGTCCCAAAAAGCTTTTGCTAAAATTTCAGCACTCTCGGTTACCGCGACTTGGTCATCACCTGTTACCATTACTACAGCATGATTTCTAGGCTCATCTGCCCAGGCATAGCCAATCCATATTGCAGCATCAATGACACCTTCTTTTTCGGTCATCGGCTTTATTTTTGCGTACAGACTTTTTCCAGGTTCAATTCGAGTACTTGTCTTTTCACCAGGTAATAATATAGGAACTGGAATCCATGCTTTAAATTTTGGTTTTCCCTTACCAGAGGCGATTCGGTCTAAAAGGTTGTCTACCGCTCTTTGTTTTGACTCTAGTGCATCTTCATGAGGAGCCATTCGATAACAAGTAATCAAATCAGAATGTTGGGCAAGACGTTCAGAAACATTTCCATGTAAGTCCATAGAAGTTGAAATGAGTGTTTTAGTCCCAATCAAAGCTCTTATTTTTTCTATAAAATCTCCTTCGGGATCATCTATCCCCTCCACACTCATTGCCCCATGTATGTCAAAAAAGAGACCGTCATAAGGCATACCTTCTTTTAAGAGTGTAAGTGTTTTTCCTACCAATGAATCATAAGCTTTTCGAGTTACTATTCCCCCGGGAAGCGCATGACCCCTTAGGGTTGGAATCCAGGTTGCAGCAAGTCTCTGGGCTGAAGTTTCCTCTAAAAAAGGATAATATTTTAAAACATCTTCACCTTCTCTGGCTAAAAAAGCATCTATCTCAGATTTTGCAGGTGAGAACGTGCTGGATTCAATCGCTAAACCAGCAATGGCAATTCTTGGTTTTGGCGCTTCATTTTTAGCGTTTGAGGATTGACAACTTTGGATTATTACCAACCCAAATAAGATAAACAAGGACTTTTTAATAAGTGGAAACATTGATTTAATTTTTTAATAAATATAAAGAACTTTATGCCAATGATTTTAATTAAGAAATTATTCCTTTGAAAGGGTTTTTAATTATCTTGATACAAAGTTTAATAAATCAAAAACGCATTTAAATACATTCATCAATGAAAAATGTTTTCTATTGGTCCATTGTTGCTGCTTTAGCAGGATTATTATTTGGATTTGACACTGTTGTAATCTCAGGAGCAGACAAAAAATTACAAAATCTATGGGAATCTTCAGATGGTTTTCATGGTACAGTTGTCATGGGGATGGCGCTTTGGGGAACTGTCGTGGGTGCATTATTTGGATCTTTTCCAACGCAACGTTTAGGGCGTAAGACAACTCTTTTTTGGATTGGTGTTTTGTACACCATTTCAGCTGTAGGTTCAGCTTTGTCGAATGACCCTATTGTCTTTGCAGTATTTCGTTTTATAGGTGGTTTGGGAGTTGGTATTTCTACCATTGCTGCACCAGCATATATTTCTGAAATTGCACCTCCTAAAGACAGAGGACGTTTGGTTGGACTGTATCAATTTAATTTAGTTTTCGGAATTTTATTAGCTTTTCTTTCAAACTATTTGTTAAGTGACATTGGAGATAATGCCTGGAGATGGATGATGGGGGTTGAAGCTTTTCCAGCCATACTTTTTACCTTATTATGTTTGACGATTCCTAAAAGTCCTCGTTGGTTGATCACCCGTGGCTTAGTGGATGAAGCAAAAGCTATTTATGCAAAAGTAGACCCAAACGGTTCGTTTGATCAATTGTTGCAAGAAATAAATCAAAGTGTTACAAGTGAAAATAAATCAGAATCAATTTTTAATAAAAAATACCGGTTCCCATTAAAACTCGCATTTTTAGTTGCATTTTTTAATCAACTTTCGGGAATCAATGCATTTTTATATTATGCTCCTCGAATTTTTGAGGAAGGAGGACTAGGAGAGAGCGCATCCCTTTTAAGCAGTATTGGTATTGGAGTAACAAATTTAATTTTCACCTACATAGGAATTTCTTTAATTGATAAAAAGGGAAGAAGAACCCTGATGTATTATGGTTCTTTTGGATACATTATTTCTTTGAGTTTGGTGGCTTGTGCCTTTTTCTTCGAATGGGGAGGGCTTTTAATTCCAATTTTCTTATTCCTCTTTATTGCAGCCCATGCGATAGGACAAGGAGCTATTATTTGGGTCTATATTTCTGAAATATTTCCAAATCATTTAAGAAATGCTGGCCAATCTTTTGGAACTAGTGTCCATTGGGTTTTAGCTGCAATCATCCCTTCGCTTGTTCCGCTTTTATTTAGCTCAATAGGGGCAGGAGTAGTTTTTTCTATTTTTGCATTCTTTATGGTTTTGCAGTTGCTTTTCGTACATTTTATGATGCCCGAGACAAAAGGGATTTCTTTGGAAGAATTAAGCGACAAATTAATTTCTGATAATATTAATTCAAAAAAATGATTTCATTTAAACAAACCTTTTTCTTTGCAGCACTAATATTTTTTTGCGTTACCGCATGTAAAAATTTTGATAGCAATACAGACAGAATGAATAAATTTAAAACTGAAGAAGCAAAATATCGCCCTTTATTTCATTTTTCTCCAGAGAATAACTGGATGAATGATCCTAATGGTATGTTTTTTTACAAAGGGATTTACCATTTATATTTTCAGCATAATCCAAATGAGAGTGTCTGGGGACCAATGCATTGGGGGCATGCAACAAGCAAGGATTTAAAGCATTGGGAAGAACATTCAATTGCTTTAATTCCAGATGATTTAGGGACAATATTTTCTGGAAGTGCCGTGGTAGATTACAACAACACTTCTGGTCTTGGGACCACACAAAATCCCGCGATTATTGCTATATATACAAATCATGATAGTGAAAAAGCAGACAAGAAAGAGGCAATTGATTTTCAAACACAGAGTATTGCTTATTCTCTAGATGATGGTTTTACTTGGACGAAATACACAAAAAATCCGGTGCTTAAAAATCCGGGAATAATAGATTTTAGAGACCCAAAGGTCTTTTGGTATGAACCCAATCAAAAATGGATTATGTCCTTAGCTGCAGGACAAGAAATACAGTTTTTTGAATCCAAAAACTTATTATCCTGGTCTTATTTATCTTCTTTTGGTGATGGTATAGGAAATCATGGAGGTGTTTGGGAATGTCCTGATCTTTTTCCGCTTCCTGTAAATGGAAAAGGAATTAGCAAGTGGGTACAACTAGTGAGTATTAATCCTGGTGGACCTAACGGAGGGAGTGCGACTCAGTATTTTGTTGGAGATTTTGATGGAAAAGTATTTACTGTCGACCCTGATTTTCAAAAAGCAATGGAAAAGGATCATTCTTATTGGATTGATTTTGGAAAAGACAACTATGCAGGGGTAACATTCTCAAATTGGTCAAATGAGGCTAAGGGTGTTTTATATTTAGGCTGGATGTCTAACTGGGAATATGCAAATCAAGTTCCTACAACCAAATGGAGAAGTGCTATGACACTACCCCGGGAACTAGAATTAACAGAAAATCAAGAGGGCTATAGACTACGCTCAAAGGCCCCCAAAGACTGGGAGAAATACACGACTAAGACTTTAGAAAAAGAAACCTTTTCTCATCAAAAAGAAACACTTTTAATTGAAAAGGGTACCCTTGATTTATCTGCGTTTCAAATAAATTTAAACTTGGTCAACCTGGAGAATAATAAATATACATTTTTACTTGAAAACAGCATGGGTGACTCTCTTATGTTTGGTTATGATCAAAACAAGCATCAGTTTTTTATTGATAGAAGTCAGTCCGGGGAGACTAGTTTTTCTGAAACCTTTAGTGCAAAACCCTCAACAGCCCCTAGAACCAAAATGTCTGATTCATTAGATATTTATTTTATTGTTGATAAAATGTCTCTAGAAGTATTTTTTGACGAAGGAGAGACGGTAATGACAGAGATCTTCTTTAGTCAGTCACCCTTTGAAACACTGAGCTTAAAAACGAATGCCGAGACCGTTAAAATTGAAAACTTACAAATTAGAGAACTAAGTAAAAAGTAGTTTTGTTTTAAAAAAGAAAAAGGAGAAATTCATTGCCTGTAGAACGTTTAAAAGCACTTGACAGAATGTATAATTTATTATCTTCGGAATTCAATTTTTTTAACAATGAAATTTACCTTCCATAAAGTTACCCTCAAAAAAAGATTCCCATTAGCAATAAGTAGAGGGGTGAGATATAATTCAGAGAATCTTTTTGTTTGCTATGAAAAAGACGGACATATAGGCTGGGGTGAAGCAGCCCCAGGAAATTCTGAGGGTGCTGCAACAGCTGAGGCTGTTCAAGAGGCTTTGGAAAATTTTATTGCAACTGGTATTGAAGGATTTTCCATTCAAGAATTATATGATCGAGCAAGAGAAATGAAAATTCCTCCGTGTGCTTATGTCGCTTTAGACACAGCTTTTTGGGATTGGACAGCAAAAAAAGCGCAACTCCCTTTACGTCAATTATTAGGTTTTTCAAAACCACATACTCCCACTTCAGTGACCATCGGAATAAATCCTCCTGAAGTGATAAAAGAACGTGTTCCTTTGCTTTTGGACGGAACAACAGTTCAATCCCTGAAGATAAAATTAGGCTCGCCCGAAGGGATTGATGCTGACAAAACTATGTTTGAACAGGTGGTTGAAAGCACTAAAAAATATCCGGTTAAGCTTCGTGTAGATGCAAATGGAGGATGGGATGTAAATCAGGCCCAACATATGATGCAATGGCTTGCTGATCGAAAGGTAGATTATATAGAGCAGCCCTTAAAAGAGGGAGATGAAGCAGGATTAAAGACACTTTTTAAAAGCCGACCACTCCCTATATATGTTGATGAATCTTGTCGTTTTTCTCAAAACATTCCTTCCTTTGCTGCCCATGTAGACGGGGTAAACATGAAATTAATGAAATGTGGGGGTATAACAGAAGCCCTTAGGATTATTGGAACGGCAAGAGCACATGGGTTAAAAACAATGATCGGGTGTATGAGTGAATCTTCTGTTGCTATTGCTGCAGCTGCAGCTATGACAGGAGGAATTGACCACATCGATTTAGATTCACATTATAATTTAGCTCCAGATCCCGCTCATGGTGCGCCTCTTATAAACGGAGTAACACTTCCTCCCGAAATTCCTGGGCACGGGGCTTATTTAAAAGAAGAATTTTATGCTTAATTCCAAACAAAAAATTGCTGTTTATATGGAAGGCCATATTGATAGTGACTATGGCAAAATGGGAACTGGAGTGGTTCGCTATTTAATGAACCCAATTGTTGCAGTAATTGACAAAGCACTGGCAGGAAGACAAATGAGTGAGTTTATGGATACCACTAAGTCCGTTCCGATATTAGCTTCACTTAAAGAAGCAATTTCAAAGGGAGCTGAGGTATTGGTTCTTGGAATTGCTCCATCAGGTGGAAGAATTCCTGATTCATGGAATAGTGTCATTGAAGAAGCTTTGGAAAATGGATTATCAATAGTCAATGGCTTACATGATTTATTACAGCCTAAATGGCAATCTAATATCAAGAACCCTGAAAGGCAGTGGATTTGGGATATACGTGTCCCTCAGTTTATTCCAGATATTGCAACAGGTAGAGCAGCAAACCTTGAAAATAAGCGGGTCTTATTTGTTGGTACAGACATGGCGGTTGGAAAAATGACCGCAGGTTTAGAACTATACTCATGGCTTCAAAAAGAGAAAGTTAATGTAGGTTTTGTGGCTACGGGACAAATTGGAATTACGATTACCGGAAAAGGAATTCCACTAGATGCTTTTAAGGTAGATCATGCCTGCGGTGCAGTTGAACAAGTTGTTATGGAACAAGCAGATAAAGAAATAGTTCTTATTGAAGGACAAGGTTCTTTATTACATCCAGGGAGTACAGCAACCCTTCCTTTGATGAGAGGAAGTTGCCCAACACATCTAATTTTATGTCTTCGGGCAGAAAAAACCACCCTTAGAAGCCCCGAACATATTAAGATACCAGATTTGAACGATTTTATTGCTTTAAATGAGTCTTTGGCAACAGTAGGGGGTACATTTCCAAAGGCAAAAGTCATAGGAATTGCCGCTAATACAAGCATGCTTTCTCTTGAAGATGCTGAAATATATTTGAAAAAAACAGCAGAAAAAACAGGGATATTAGTTACTGATCCTGTTCGGTTTGGAATTGACTCAATAGGGAAGCATATCGCTTCAAGTTAATACATCTTGTCACGATCTACTTGGTATCGTGGAGTAAGTCCTTTTTTGACAAGATCAAAGCTTTCTAAAACTTGCAATACACCTTGTTTTGGATACGTTAAACTGGCAATGTGTGGGGTAATTTTAACTTTGGGATGCTCCCACAAGGGGCTTGATTTCACTAACGGTTCTTGTTCAAAAACATCAAGAAAAGCTCCTGAGAGTATATTTGCATCTAGGGCCTCTAGAATGTCTTTTTCTACTTGAACTGCACCTCGTGAAACATTAATAAGATAAGTGGGGTGTTTTAGCTTGTCAAATAAATTCTTACTCAATAAACCATTGGTTTTGGATGTAAACGGAACGGTACAAATTAAAACGTTAATTTTTGTAAGAAAAACATCAAGCTCTTCGCCGCTGAAGGAGGGGAAAGGAGTTTCTTTGGGGCTATTGCTATAACCAAAAACAGAAAAACCCAAATGATCTAGTTTAGTTGCCGCATCCATCCCAAGGTGACCCGTACCCAGCACACCAATTTTTAAATCTTTTTCGCTGATCTCAAATTGAGACCAATGTTTATTTTGTTGTGCTATTTGAAAATCATAAAATGACCGTTGGTGGTTTAAAACAGCCATTAAAATATAATTGGTCATTGAAAAAGCCATCATTGGGTCAACCACTCTGCATATAGGAATTTGTTTAGGGATACTTTCATCGGAAAAGATATGGTCTACCCCAGCACCCATTGAAAAAATTAATTTTAAGTTTTTGAACTTTTTAAGGGAATTTTCAGGCTGCCTCCATAACAATGCACATTCCACATCTTCAGGAGTATCTGTTTCCGCTCCAATTAATATAGGAATATGAGGTGCAATTTTATCAAAACCTTCTTTCCATTTTTGCGTTGGAACAGGAGGGGCTATTATAGCAAAACGCATAAAATTTGTTTTAACAATTGATTTCTAAAGATACTTCAATTTGAGTACTTTTGACTATATCAAAAACCAATATCATGAAAGTCATTTTAAATAAAATTTTCATTCCTCTTCTTTTCTTTATGGTAATGAGTTGTGCTAAAGATTCTGAGGCACAAGAAATAGAAAAAGATTTATTTAAGGAGATCGCAGAAAAAATTTTAGCAAAAACAAATGATATAAGAAAATCTCAAGGGAAAACGGACCTAGCTCAAAATTATGAAATGGATATTCTAGCAACTTTACACAGTGAAAATATGGTTGACTTTAATTTCTTTGCTCATGTCGATCACGAGGATAAATCCCCCTCAGAACGTGCTAATGCGCTATCCTTTTCATGGACAAGCATCGCTGAAAACATTGGTCAAGTTCCTTGGTTTGAAAATGTGAGTTCTTGTGGAGACACAAGATCGGCAGAAGCTATTTCAAACTGTGTGGTAGAAGGCTGGAAAAATTCACCAGGACATTATACCAATATGATTGGAGACTATTCAGAGTTGGGCGTAGGAATTGCTTTTACAAAAGATAGTATTGCCTTTTTTACACAGGTATTTAGAAATCCCTAACTATTTACAATGATAATCAGCAGCTCTTGTTGCAATTTGATTATTGGGTTTGACATTTACTTTATAACCAAGTGAATTGGCCCACCCTTTTGTGGCTGAGATTAATTTATTGGATTTGAAACTTTCATCTTCGTTGTAATCCATATCAATTTGAACTTTAACACTTATTTTTTCAGTAATCCATTCGGCTAAATCAATACTTAACTCAGCTTCTTTCCACAGTCGAGTCCACATGTCTCGTATGATACTCATTGTTGATTTACTCAAAATATAATGCACTCCTCGCGACCCAAGCCGATAGGCGATAACGGTAGTATATCGAGATTCTTTATTGATGTTTTGGGAATCGGTACCAATATGAATTTCAGCATAAGGATAGTTTTTGATTACCTCTAACGTATGGGTTACAGGGTCAATACGATTACCATGGATGTCTTTGAATAGGAGCATTTTTTAAAACTTACTTAAATATACTAATTTGGCTTGAACAAACGCAATTCATTTTTATGACACCTATTTTATTTAACATATGTAACCTAACAATTCTCTTGGTCTGGAGTCTCATCCTATTTCTACCAAAATGGAAAATATCTGAGCAGTTAATCTCATATCCTTGGGTCCCTCTTGGAATTAGTTTTTTTTACACTTATTTTATTATTGTCTCAGGAGGTTTGGCAGAAGCTGATTTTTCAAGTCTGGATGGAATTGTAACCCTTTTTAAAAACACAACACCAGAGTCTGCTGCTGCTGGCTGGTTACATTATCTTGCTTTTGATTTTTGGGTTGGTTGCTGGATCATTCGGCACAGTAGAAAAAACAACATTGCTCACTTAGCTATTATTTTTCCTCTTCTTTGTACGTTTATGTTGGGACCCATTGGAGTAATGATGTATAGTTTTTTACTGTTTGGAATCAGACAGTTTAGGAAGGCCAAATAAAACGAATATCTTGTTTAAGTTCAGCATGTAAAGAATTTGCTACGGGACAAGTAAGCGCTGCTTTTTCAAGAATTTTTTGTGTTTTTTCATCAAAGGCATTTGGGAGCGAAACAGCGATTTTTATTTCAACAATGCGACGCGGATTTGTACCCATAATTTTTTTCACCTCTGCTTTGGTCCCCTCGATATCTACCTCTAGGTCGCGTGCTTTTATCCCCATGATTGTAATCAAGCAAGAGGCCAGTGCAGTGGCAACAAGATCGGTAGGCGAAAAAGCCTCTCCTTTTCCTTGATTATCAATAGGAGCATCGGTTATGATTATTTTTTCTGAGGCCAGATGTGTGGCCGTAGTTCTGAGATTTCCAAGGTACGCTACAGTACTAGTCATAGTTTACAAACTTTTTGATTAAGAACCCCATTCATTTAAAATAATGACGAATCCTATTCAAAAATAAAAAACTTTAATTTGTAATGTGTATTTTAGAATCAAAGTATTAAAATGAAATTAAAATGGACTTTAAAGATTGTTTTTTTAATCTGCGCGATTTTGTGTAGTGTTATCGTGGGAATTATGTATACCAAACTTTCTTTTATTGACTGGCCTTATGCAATTGTTGGATTCGTTTTTTTAATTATTTCTTTCGCAATTCCAGTCAAAAAAAAGGTTTAATCATTAAAAAATTTAAAAAAATGAAAAAATTAATTTATGTCTTAACTGCTATAGGAATGCTATTTTCAGTTCAAGCACAAAACAAAAAAACCCTTAAAAAAGGAGTTATTCAAGATGTTGAAACGCAAAAAAAGGAATTAATTGAGATTAGTGATACCATTTGGGGAGCAGCAGAAATTGCCTTTCAAGAAACGGTTTCTTCTGAGACTTTAATTGCATATGCAAGGGCCAATGGCTTTGAAGTAGAAGTGGGTGTCGCTGAAACGCCAACCGCTTTTGTTGCGACTTATGGAAGTGGAAAACCCGTCATTGGAATTTTAGGAGAGTTTGATGCGTTGCCAGGTATTTCCCAAAAAACAGTACCTAATAAAACACCACTAAAGGCAGGTGCTGCAGGACACGGTTGTGGGCATAATCTTTTTGGTACAGCAAGTTTAGGGGCTGCGGTTGCAATAAAAAACAAGATAGCTTCAGGAGAATTGAAAGGAACCGTAAAATTCTTTGGTACTCCAGCAGAGGAAAAGTTTTTTGGAAAATTGTGGATGGCAAGAGCGGGTTTATTTGATGATTTGGATGCTTGTGTAGACTGGCACCCTGCAGATCACACCGAAGCAGATGTGCAAAGTACGTTGGCTTTAGTCGATTTTAAAGTAGAGTTTTTTGGGCAAACAGCACATGCCTCAGCCGATCCATGGAATGGTCGAAGTGCGTCCGATGCATTGGAATTGTATACACATGGAATCAATTCATATCGTGAACATGTAAAGCCAACCGTTAGAATTCATTATCATATTCAAGATGGAGGTCAAGTGGTCAATGTTGTTCCTGACTATTCTAGATTGTGGGTACGTGTTCGTGATACAAAAAGAGAGGGAATGAATGAGGTGTACAAGCAGGTTGTAAAAATGGCTGAAGGTGCAGCGATTTTAGCTAATGTAGACTATGAAGTAAACTTGATTTCTGGAATTCATGAAGTGCTCCCCAATCGTGCGGGAGGAGCTGCAATTCAGAAAAATTTGGAACAATTGGGGGCCATAGATTATACGGATGAAGAACAAGATTTTGCCTATAAAATCCAAGAAGCGACTTTCAAGCCTAAAATTGGAATTGACGGATCAATCAGTCCTTTAAAAGCGACAGAAGAACATCCTATGGGAGGTTCTACAGATGTTGGGGATGTTAGCTTTTTAGTGCCCGTTGTTCGATTAGGAGTGACTACTGCCCCAAAGGGAACCCCCTGGCATTCCTGGGCTGTAGTTGCCTGTGGCGGAATGTCTATTGGCCACAAAGGGATGGTCTATGCTGCCAAAGCTTTAAGCATGACGATGGTCGATTTATTTACAGACAAGGCTTTGTTAGAATCCGTTAAAGAAGAATTTAAAATACGAAAAGGGGATTATCAATACGAACCTTTATTGCCGCCAGGCCCACCGCCATTAGGACAAGAATAAAACAGCAATGCGAGAATTAAGCTAACCAGTTACGTTCTCGCATTTCCTTTTTCACTCTTTTTGAGAGGTAAAGAATGGCGATCATGTTTGGAATGCTCATCAGGGCAAAAGATAAATCAATGATTCCAATGACGACCTCTACCGTGACCAATGCCGAAAAAATAATACTACCGATATAAAAATAATTATAGTAGTTTCCCCAATGGGTTTTGGTCAAAAAACCAAAGCATTTTACACCATAATAGGAATAGGTGAAAAGCGTAGAAATTCCAAAAACAAAAACCATGATGAGTAATAATTGATCTCCAAAACCAAAAAATAACCGTCTAAATGCCTCAAGAGTCAGAACAATTCCATTTAGATCTTCTACAAGATAAGCCCCGCTAATAATTACAATTAGTCCAGTAATGGTACAAACCAAAACGGTATCTAAAAGAGGGCCTAACATGGCCACAAGACCTTCATCAGTTCCCTTTTTACTTTGTGATTGACCATGATACATTGGGGCATTTCCAACACCACTTTCGTTAGAAAATACAGCTCTTCGAACGCCTAAAATAACGAGCCCCCAAAAGCCACCAGCAATCATGGTTTGAAAATTAAAAGCTTCAGAAAAAATAAGATAAAATGCAGGCAAAACAGCTTCTATATTTGCAATAAGAATATAAACCCCGAGAATGAAATAGAGCCCTACCATCGTTGGAACAAGACTTGAGGTCACCTTTACAATTGATTTTAAACCTCCAAAAATGACAAAGGCACTAGCAATGGACAAGACCACACCCACGATAAACTTCCATTGAAAATCACTTAATGCGATAAAGGAAACTGGATCAACCACGTTCATGAAGGTTTGGGTTAGCTGGTTGGCTGTAAAGGCAGGCAACACCCCAAAGAGACCTGCCATAGAAAACCAAATTGCGAGGGGTTTTCCCCATTTTTTCATGCCTAAGGACATGTAATACATTGGCCCTCCAAGAGGCTCTCCATTTGTATCTGTTTCTCTTAGTTGAACCGCAAGAGTACAGGAATAAAACTTTATAATCATTCCTATGGCAGCTGTAATCCACATCCAAACCAATACACCTGGACCGCCTAAATGTATGGCAATGGCAACGCCTGAAATATTTCCCAAACCTACCGTTGCAGCAAGCACAGCGGACAATGCTTGAAATCTAGAAATCCCTTGGTTTTTTTCTTTAGTAAGTAATAAACCAAAAGCGGTTTTAATTTTTAAAAAGGGATAGCCCTTACTTTGAAAAGTCAAAAATAATCCGCCCCCAACAATAGCAAAAAGCATTATCCATTCTAAAGGGCTAATAAGGGTTTTTAGAATTTCTTCAAAGGTTGAAAGCCATTGATTCATATGTGAAAAATAGTAATTAAATTTTGTTAATTACATAAAAAGCATAAACTTTATAAAAACTATATCATGCAAACACGAAGAGATTGGTTGCGTTCTTCTATAGGAATAGGAGGATTAATGTTAGCGCCTTCTGGGCTTCTTTCAGCACAACAAAAAGCAGACTTTCAACCACGAAGTTTAGAACCTATTATTCGGTTGAGTTCAAATGAAAACCCTTACGGTCCCTCCAAAAAAGTTCAAGAGCGAATCAAGCAGTCTTTTGTCCATGGTTGTCGTTATCCTTATGCTTATTCTGATGATCTAGCAGAACAACTAGCCAAAAAACATGGCGTTGCTCCAGAATCAATTATTATTACGGGTGGTTCAACGGAAGGACTTCGTATTACAGGCTTAACTTTTGCCTCAAATGGCGGAGAAATAATTTCAGGGAAGCCCACTTTTTTAGCCATGATGGACTATGCTGAACAATGGGGAGCCACCATAAATTGGGTTCCTGTGGGGGAAGATAAAGGGTACGATTTAGATGAAATTGAAAAACGAATTTCTAGTAAAACGAAATTGATTTTTTTATGCAATCCAAACAATCCAACGGGTACTTTAGTACCTGCAAAAAAGTTGGTTGATTTTTGTGATGTTGCCAGCAAAAAAGCCATTGTATTTTCTGATGAAGCCTATTATGACTTTATAGAAACACCAAATTATCCAAGCATGATCGACGCTGTAAAACGTGGAGACAATGTGATTGTTTCAAAAACCTTTTCAAAAGTATATGGAATGGCTGGTTTACGTGTTGGCTATCTGATCGCCAAACCTGAAATTGCTGCTCAAATTCGAAAGAACGTAGTTGCAATGAGTAATGTGCTAGCTCTAGAAGCAGCAAAAGAGGCCCTAGTTGATGACGCCTTTTATCAATTTTCTTTAGCACAGAACAAAGAAGCCAAAGCACGTATTTATTCTCTTTTAGATCAATTAAAATTAACGTATGTAAAATCACATACTAATTTTATTTTCTTTCATGCAAAAAAGGACATCAGGGAGCTAGGTCCAGCGATGTTGGCCAAGGGAGTTCGAATTGGACGTCCCTTTCCACCCTTTTATGATTGGTGTAGAATTAGCACAGGAACGCAAGAAGAGGTTAGTATTTTTATTAAAGGAATGATGGAGGTTTACCAGGGGTAATGGTTATTTTTCTTTAACGATAATGTAAGTAGCTTTTACACCAGTAGCTAAATTCCAACGGTTGGCACCTACCAATTTTCCTTCATCATCAAAAACACGAACTTCAGCAGTGTTTGGACCTGAGGTACCTTGATTTAGCGCGACAAAATCAATTTTATTAAAACCCATTACTAAATCGATAGAAATACCCTTGAAGTTTTCAGTCAAAAGAACTCTAGAGACAACTTCTTTATCATTAAGCATAATACGAATTAAATCCCCATCAGGAGATTCGTGATCACGGACCGCAATTTGAACAAAACGTCCATTATTTTTAAAATCACCTAGATATTGATCTGTTTTAAACTGGTTGGGGTTTTTTTCTTTTTCCCTACCTCTGTTTAGCCGGTTTAAGTATTGTTTCCCAGCGTCCAAAAACTGTTCGCTAGCCCCCATATTAATTGGTGGGTTATTGAGGTCGCTTTTGGGATCTTTAAATTCTATAGTAGGATTAAAAAAGTCTTCGGATAGAAAAGCTTTTTTCTCTTTTGGCGCTAAAAGGCTTGGGCCTTTATTTTCTGGAGGGGGAATAACAACTTTGGGTTTTTTGGTAGTTTCAATAGGGACTTGCCCCCAAACCGAATGAAAAGAGAAGGAGAATAAAGCTATAAAAACAAGACGTTTTACGTGAATCATAGACCTAAAAGAGTAATCACTAAGCAAACCTAGTTGGAAATTAGCGTATTCTCAAGGGATTTAACAACAATTTATAGGATAAAATAGTTTTTTATTTACCTTTAGAAGCAAACCAAAAGAATAGACTTATGCAAATCGCTACAATAGATTGGATTATAATATTTATATTTTTTGCTCTTTCATTGGGGATTGGAATCTATGTTTCCAAAACCTCTGGTAAAAGTGCGAACGATTTTTTCTTATCCGGGCGAAGTATGCCATGGTGGTTATTGGGATTGTCTATGGTGGCAACTACTTTTTCAACAGACACCCCTAATTTAGTTACCGACATTGTACGTACCAATGGTGTTTCTGGAAACTGGGTTTGGTGGGCGTTTCTAATTACAGGTTTATTGACCGTATTTGTTTATGCTAAATTATGGCGTAAATCAAATGTCAACACAGACCTTGAGTTTTATGAATTACGCTATGGAGGCAAGCCAGCTCGTTTTTTAAGACAGTTTAGATCTATTTATTTAGGGATTGTTTTCAATGTTATTACCATGTCTGCAGTTACTCTTGCCGCAATCAAAATAGGGGGTATAATGCTAGGTCTTGAGCCCTGGCAAACAGTTTTAACAGCGGGGTTAGTAACCGTTACTTTTAGCGCCATTGGTGGATTTAAAGGAGTTGTCTATACGGATGTTATCCTTTTTTTCGTTGCAATGGGAGGCGCTATAGGAGCAGCATATTATTTGGTGAATATGCCGGAGGTAGGAGGAATCCAAGCCTTATTGGCGAATGAAAATGTAGCTGGAAAAATAGCGATTCTTCCTGATTTTGGAGATCGTGAGGCACTGATTACCTTACTTATTATTCCTTTGGCTGTGCAATGGTGGAGCTCCTGGTATCCTGGCGCCGAACCTGGTGGAGGAGGCTATATAGCACAACGTATGCTTGCAGCAAAAGATGAAAACCATGCAATTGGAGCGACTTTTTTCTTCAATATTATGCATTATGCTTTACGTCCATGGCCATGGATTTTGGTTGCGTTAGCGTCTTTGGTTGTTTTTCCAGATTTAGCAAGTTTACAAACGGCATTTCCAAACATTACTCCAGACAAGCTGGGGCATGACTTAGCGTATCCTGCAATGTTAACCAAACTTCCTACAGGCTTATTAGGTCTTGTTTTGGCCTCTCTTATTTCTGCCTATATGAGTACTATTTCTACTCAGCTAAATTGGGGATCTTCTTATATTGTTTACGATTTTTACAAAACCCAAATTAATCCTGATGCTTCTCAAAAGCGATTGGTTGCCGTGGGGAGAATTTCTACCGTAGTGCTTATGGTGTTGAGTACTTTGCTTGCCCTCTTATTACAAAATGCAATGCAATTATTTAATTTGTTGTTGGTCTTTGGAGCAGGAACTGGACTTATTTTTATACTTAGATGGTTTTGGTGGCGTATCAATGCGTGGAGTGAAATTACCGCAATGGTAGCCTCTGGAGTGGTTTCTTTATTGTTAACGATTCCTTCAATCAAAAACGCTCTTTTTGGAGGTGAAGGTGTTTTCCCATCCTGGGCAGAATTTCCTTTTGTCGTTTTTGTAACCACCAGTCTCTGGCTATTGGTAACCTTTATTACACCTTCTGAAAAAACGGATGTCTTGCGTTCTTTTTATAAAAAAACACAACCAGGAGGGCCGGGGTGGTCAAAAATCATTAGTGAAGCCAAGAAAGAATCCATTGAACTTGTTGATCATGATGAAGGGTGGAGTGTACCCTCAGGAATCATTGCCATGCTTTTGGGCTGTTTGATGATTTACAGTACCATGTTTGCAACAGGATATTATATTTATGGTGATTACCAGCTGGCATTTCCACTTACTGGATTGACTATTGTTTCGGCTTATTTTTTAGTAAAAACGTGGAAAAAAGTAAAAGCAACAGTGCTTTAACCCAAAATAATTCCTGCAATTGTTGCAGACATTAGTGAGACTAAAGAACCAGCGATCATGGCTTTAAAGCCAAGTTCTGTTAAAAGCTTACGTGTTTTTGGGGCGATAATTCCGATCCCTCCTACTTGTATGCCAATGGAAGCAAAATTGGCAAATCCACAGAGCATATACGTAGCCATCACCACAGATTTTTGATACGTAAAATGGAGACTGCTGGCGCTATTTTTTAAATCGACTAACTGTGTATACCCAACAAACTCACTCGCCACTAATTTTATCCCTAGAAGTTGACCCATTAGGGTCATGTCCTCCCGAGCCACTCCTACGAGCCACATAAGGGGTGCAAAAAGATACCCCAATACAAATTCAATAGAAAAGCCGTCATAAACCGTATTGTTTACCACCCACACATTTAAGCCTAAAAGGTCACCCACCCCGCTAAAAACATTATTCACCAAGGCAATAAGCGCTATAAAAACCAATAGCATGGCGGCAACATTTACCGCCATTTTAATTCCTTCCCCAGTTCCAATTGAGATGGCCGAAAGGAAATTTTCACCAATTTTATCATGAGAAACTTCAATGTCGGTTGTGATTTCTTCTGTCTGTGGGTATATTATTTTTGCAATCACCACAGCTCCTGGCGCAGCCATCACAGAGGCTGCCAAAAGGCTCTTGGCAAATTCCAGGCGCTGAACAGGATCATTGCCTCCTAAAAATCCAATGTAAGCTCCAAGAACACTCCCAGCAACAGTAGCCATTCCTCCTACCATAACAAGAAAAATCTCTGAGCGGTTCATTTTTTCTAAATAGGCCTTGATTAACAATGGGGCTTCTGTTTGACCTAAAAATATATTCCCTGCAACGGAAAGGCTTTCGGCCCCTGAAATTTTGAAAAGCTTCGTTAATCCCCAAGCAAAAAAACCAACCACTTTTTGAATGACCCCAAAATAATATAAAATTGAGGTTAGAGCTGAAAAGAAAATGATAACAGGAAGGGCTTGAAAGACAAAGATAAACCCATAGGTTTCTACATTTCCAAATTCGCCAAGCAACATTTTTGTTCCCGCACCGGTATAGTCCAGAATTTTAATGAAAAAATTTCCAAGGGTTTCAAAAAGACGCTTAATTAAACTAATTTTTAATACCCCAATCGCGATAATAATCTGTGTCAAGAGACCTAAACCTACTGTTTTCCAAGCGATCTTTTTTCTGTTGGTGCTAAAGAGTACAGCAATTAAAAGGAGCACACCCATGCCCAACACCCCCCTAAACAAAGAAGTAACCGAAATACCCGCACTAGGAATTAATTCCATCTATAATTTATTGTAATGCTAAAGATAACAAATCGATTATCTTTGCGGACTAGATATTTTAAACATGAAGCATTTACTTTTTATTTTTTTAACGCCCCTTTTACTATTTTCTTGTCAATCGGATTTAACCGTCAAACAAGAAGATGATAATGATATTGTTGCTGAAATAATTCCTGAGGTTGAGGAAGATGACAGGGTTTTAGTTTGGTCAGATGAATTTGACGGAACAACGTTAGATTTGAACAATTGGAGTTTTGAATTAGGTGATGGGTGTCCTAATTTATGTGGCTGGGGGAACAATGAACTTCAATCGTACACAGACAGTAACCATCGTCTAGAGGATGGGATGTTAATTATTTCTGCAAAAAACGAAAATGAATACACTTCAACTCGAATTTTAACCAAGGGGAAGCAAGAATTTACATACGGAAAGATAGAAACACGCGTAAAAGTACCATCAGGTGCAGGTCTATGGCCAGCATTTTGGGCATTAGGCGGTGATATTGACACCAATTCATGGCCTGATTGTGGGGAGATTGACATCATGGAATATGTTGGTAAAAACCCAGGTCAAATTTTCACCTCTGTACATACACGAAGTAGCTATGGGAATACCGTCAATACCCAAATTACGCCCGTTCCTAATATTGAAGATGATTTCCATGTCTTTGCAATAGATTGGACTGAAAATTACATCGATTTTTATTTGGATGAGAGCCGGGTATATCGATATGCAGCTCAAACTCAAACAGCAGAAACATGGCCCTTTAACAAGCCGTTCTTTTTATTAATCAATTTGGCAATTGGTGGAAATTTCGGAGGTCCAGTGGCGAGCTCGGTTCAATTTCCAAAGGAATACTTAATTGATTATGTAAGAGTTTATCAGTAGGGGTTACGTCCCAGAGGCTAAAATTTCTTTGAGCACATCTCGGGCAGTCATGAGCTTTATTTTGTGTACACTATCGTTGTATTGACCAGTATTAATTTTATTTTCTAATAAAGTTAAAACTTCATTTGCAGAGGGTTCATTCATATTTTTTTAGAGTTAATTAATGGGTACTTCTATGAGTAAAATTCGTGAATTTTCTTGGGCAGTAAGGGAAAAGATATTCGTCTCCCAAAGGCCTATTGCATCTCTTTTGTGGAGGGTTTCTCCTGCTATTTCAGCACCTCCTTCAATCAGGAATGCATAGACGCCGTTTCCTTCTTTGTGAAGGGTATAATTCACTTCGGTTTTTTGATTAAAGTCACCTAAATGAAACCAAGCATCTTGATGAATCCAAAGGGCATCTCCATTGGACTCTGGGGTAACTACTGGGTAAAGGGCATTGATTTTTTTAAGTTCTTTGATGCTTTTTTGATCATATCTGGGGGTTACATTTTTTTTGTTGGGCATCACCCAAAGTTGTAATAAGTTGACCTGCTGATCTTTATTTTTGTTGTACTCACTGTGATACACTCCAGTGCCCGCGCTCATCACTTGAATTTCATCGGCTTCAATCACCCCAATATTATCCATACTGTCTTTATGTTCCAAGGCACCTTCCAGGGGAATGGTAATAATTTCCATGTTGTTGTGAGGATGTGTACCGAAACCCATTCCTGGTGCTATAATATCATCTTTTAATACCCGAAGGGCGCCAAATTGAATCCGTTCGGGATTGTAATAATTAGCAAAACTAAAGGAGTGTTTTGCCTGGAGCCATCCATGATTTGCTGCTCCGCGAGTTTCTGAAGTATGTAGGGTCTTTTTCATTTGTTAGGTTTATTTATTTCAGCGGCCTTTTTTTTATTTGCTTGAACTACGGTATCAATAAGTTTTTTTTTGGTGTCAAAATAAGTAATCAGTGTTTTGATTTTCTCTTCATTTTCCAACTTTTCAGCCACTTTCGCTTTTTCTTCAGCAATGGTGTTTTTAATTTCCATATACGTACTTGCTACAAAACCAATTACGATTGCAATAGCAACAATAAAAGCAACAATTTCTTCAGAATCGGAGAGGTACATAAATGAGTATCTTTGTGCAAATTTAAAAAATAGGAGTTAGGATGAGAGTTGTTGTGAGACGAATTTGTGGTTTTGTTTTTTATGGATTACTTTTTTTATCAATTGAAAACATACGTGCACAAAACACAAGCCAAACCAGTACAATTACCCTGGAAGAAGTTTCCTTGAGTGCTTCAAAATTTGACACGCCCAGAAGTGTTCTTCCATTTTCATTAAGTGTTATTAACCTGAAGGATGTACAGGCGTTGCATCAGCAACTTTCGTTACAGGAATATTTGGGTGCTGTACCGGGGCTTTTTTCTTTAAACGCGAACAACTACGCTCAAGATTTACGCATCTCCATACGTGGTTTTGGGGCACGTGCTGCTTTTGGAATTCGGGGGATAAAAATAATTGTAGATGGGATACCAGAGACCACGCCTGATGGTCAGGGGCAATTGGATAATCTACCCCTAGGTTTGCTTCAAAACATTGAAGTTCTGCGGGGACCTTCGGCAAGTTTGTATGGAAATGCTTCTGGGGGGGTTCTTTCTTTAAATACAGTAGACCGTTTGGAAGGAGAGTCGGTGCGTTTTAGATCTACACTGGGTGCTTTTGGATTGCAATCTTATAAGCTCAGTGCATCTTTAAATTCCTCAAAAACCACCTCTTTATTTTATTTTAACAGAACACAAACCAACGGGTATCGTACTTTTAGTGGGTTGGAACAAAACGTTTTTAATGCCAAAATAAAGCATAAATTGAGTTCTAAATCACTACTTCAAGCCCAGCTCAATTATACCCAAAGCCCTCGTGCAGAAGATGCGGGTGGACTTACAATGGATGAGGTGATGGCCGACAGAAACCAAGCGCGACAGCGCAACGTGGCCTTTGACACGTTTGAAAAAGTAAATCAATTTAAAGTAGGCTTACGCTGGCTTCAAAACTGGCGAACCCAATGGAAATTGGACACCTACGCATTTTATTCGCTTCGTGATTTTTACGGAAAACTCCCTTTTGAAAATGGCGGAATTGTTGATCTATACCGAAATTATTACGGCTTGGGTAGCCGCTTGACTTATACCGAAGAAAATGAAGACCTCTTGCATCGCTGGCAAATAGGGACAGAGACGGCACTTCAGCGAGACCAACGGGATCGGTTTTTAAATCAAAACGGAACCCAGGGAGCCAATGTATTTTCTCAAGAGGAACGCTTTGGCAGTTTTGGGCTTTATATTTTGGATGAGGTACAATCAAAAAAATGGCTGCTCAGAACAAGTTTGCGTTTTGACCGCCAAAACGTGGGTGCGGACACTGTTATTGAAAATCAAATCTACACCGTTTTAAACCCAAGTGTAGGGCTTAGTTATTCCCTAGCCCCGCAGCAACGCATCTTTTTTAATTTTTCTACCAGTTACGAAACGCCTGCTTTGTCTGAGCTTTCTGCAAATCCCTCAGGGGAAGAAGGGCTTAATTTAAGCCTGGATCCGTCACGTGCAATCAACTATGAAGCAGGATGGAAGACACTGGGGGAGCATACCCGACTGGAGGCTAGCTTTTTTTACATAAAAAGTTCCAATGAAATTTTACCGTATGAGCTGGAGGCTTTTCCAGGGCGTTCTTTTTATCGTAACACTGGCGCTACTGAGCGCTACGGCCTTGAGCTTTTTGGGGAGGCCCGCTGGGACCAATGGAAGCTGCAGGCGAGCTTGACACAAGCGGCTTATCTTTTTGCAGGGGCAGATACAACTTCTGAAATGGAGGGGAAAAGGCTCCCAGGAATTCCTAATTCTCAAGCCTTTATTCAAGTGGAATACACTACTTCATCCCAATGGCGCTTTCAGCTGACAGGGGAGCATATAGGAAAATTTTATGCCAATGATTCCAATACTGCTGCCGTAGACGCATATCAACGGGTGCGTTTACAGGCACGTAAAGGCATTTCCTTTGCCTGGGGAGAGGTTGCTGTTTTTGGTGGGGTTCATAACCTTTTCAATACTTTTTATTTTGACAACATCCGTCTAAACGCTTTTGGGGGGAGACACTATGAGCCTGCGCCGGGGAGAAATTTCTTTGGGGGACTTTCCTTTGGGTTTTAAAAACTCCCCTCTAAAAAGAGGGAAGTATATCTAACAGTGGCGATTGCCTGTTTACCTTACGATTTGCATGACGCCTTCCATAAAGGTGTCTGCGTAGGAATCCCGATTGGGATCACGACCAATTTAGGTAATGAAGGGGCTTTCTATAATATGAACTTGAGTAGAACTCTTTTTAATATCTTTACGGGATGCGGGAGCGATTATTCATCTTTCTTTTTGCTTGTGTTTCCTCCCTTTGGGGCCAGCGTTTATCTGAAAAGCGAGTGGGGCGGCAAGTGCAAAAAATTGAGGCCTTTCAAAAGGCCCATGTAGCCATTAGCATCTCCCCTTTGGAAGGGGCAACGCCTATAGCACAATATCAGGCGGCACACTATATGACGCCCGCTTCCAACACCAAGCTACTTACTTTTTTGGGCGCTAGCCAACAGTTTAAGGAGCTTCCTGCAGTTTCTTATTTCAAAGAAAAGGACAGCATCATTCACTTCAAGAGTACGGGCTACCCCTTATTGTTTCACCCTTTTTACAAGGATACTATTCTAGACGCTTTTTTTAATCAAAAGGGATTGTGGAACTATCATGTAAATAAAGATTCCCCCAAGCCACATGGGAGCGGTTGGGCATGGGATGATTATTCCTATTACTATGCTGCCGAGACCAGTGTATTTCCTATTTATGGAAACACCCTCCAGGCTCAAATAGACGCTAAGGAACTCAAAATGAGCCCTTCTTTCTTTGCGTCTAAAACTGTTTTAGACTCCTTGGGAAAGGCGTTTAAAAGAGCGTATGATCGCAATACTTTTCACTTCAACCCTGCTGCATGGACGGCTGGAGACACACTGTATCGCCCTTTTATCACCAGCGATTCCCTTTTTGTGAAATTACTTGAGCATGAAATCGGGCAACCGGTTCAAGTGACTTATGGAAATAGCGCGGAGCCGCAATGGAATTTTTTATATACCGCAGCGGAAGAGACCCTTTATAGCGCCTTGTTACAAGACAGTGACAATGGAATTGCTGAGGCACTACTCCTTATGATTTCCCAAAAAAACTTTAATGGAATGACCCCAGAAAAAGCCATTGCTTTGCTGCTGGACCAATGGAAGCCCTGGCTTCCCGACCCGATAGCGTGGGTAGACGGCTCCGGGATTTCTCGGTACAATATGATCACCCCCAGAACCGTAGTTCGTGTTTTACAAAAAATCCACGAAACCGTGGGATGGCAAACAATTGAATCGTATTTCCCAAAAGGCGCAACCTCAGGGACATTAAAAAAATACTCCAATACGGCTCTTTATGCAAAAACGGGAACCTTACGCCACAACCACAACCTTTCAGGGTATTGGGTCCATCCAAAGGGGAAAACCTACGTGTTTTCAATCATGGTAAACCACCATACAGCATCTACTGCAGAGGTACGCGAGGGTATTGGAACCCTTTTGGAATGGTTTGAAAGAAAACTTCGCTAGGGCTACTCGATGTTTTGTAGTTCCTGAGCTACTGACTGCACACGGTCTAAAACACGAAGTAAATTTCCACTCCATATTTTTGCAATTTCTTCTTCGCTATACCCACGCTTTACAAGTTCAAGGGTTACATTAAACGTTTCTGAGGCATCTTTCCACCCTTCAATTCCGCCGCCCCCATCAAAGTCGGAGCTAATCCCTACATGGTCTATTCCTATTTTGTTCTTTATGTAGTCAATATGATCCACAAAATCTGAAACATTTACGGGAGGGTAGGTTGCTTTTAGGGTGGCCAAGTCGGCATTGGGGTCTGTTTTTAGAAGGGAGTCTTTGGCTTTTTTATGGGCGGCCGCTTTTTCTTTATTTAAAAAGGCAGCTAAGGCAACGGTTTGAACGACCCCGCCACTATCTTTTACCCACTGCAACTGCGCATCATCTAAATTTCTTGGGTGGTCGCTCAACGCTCTGGCAGAAGAATGGGAAGCAATCACCGGAGCTTTGGAATGGGCAATCGTTTGGCGAATGGCTTCTTTTGAAGGGTGTGAAATGTCTACCATGATCCCGTAGTAGTTCATCTTTTCAATGATTTGCTTTCCGAGCTCACTGATTCCATTGTGTTTGGCGGTATTGTCAAATTCCCCAGTATTTGAATCCGAAAACTGATTATGGCCATTGTGCGCCAGAGACATATAACGTGCCCCCATCGCATAATAGCGGGCTACTTCCTCGATGTTTTCACCTATTGGAAAGGCATTTTCAACCCCAATCATTGCCACTTTTTTACCTATTTTACGAAGGCTATCTACCTCTTTTGAGGTTGTTGCTAATGCAATTTTGTTTTTCCCATATACCTCGACCAACCGATGTATGGCATCAAATTTGGCCTGGGCATTTTCTGCTGCCTTTTTATATCCCTCTGGGGTCAGCTCCCCTTGAGCTGTATAAACAATAAACCAAGCAACATCCAAAGCGCCTGCCTGCATCTTGGGAAGGTTTACTTGGGTGTCTAAGTTTTGAGTGTAGTTTAGGCTGTCTGTAAAGTTCTTGACATTTATGTCATCATGGGTGTCTAGCGTTGTTGTTGTTAAATGAATTAATTGTGCTTTCTGAAGTAAGGAAACATCGGGGACTTGCTTTGTGTCTTGACATTGAATCAACAATAGGGCAAATAGTACTCCATAAATCGTTTTCATTTTTTTCTTGTTTTTTTCAAAGGTATAAATTATGATGACTTAATCGCTTTTCACCCTGGGGGCACCCTACCTTATTATATAGGAGTGTCCTAAGTATGTCTTTTGTTTTCTTACGAGCCTGTGGAAAGATCGTGTGCCGGTATGGAACCAACCTAAGTCCTTATTTAGGGGGGTTTTTCATTCTAAAACCCTGTTTTTTCCGCTCAGAGCAGGGTGTTTTATGTGAAATTGTGAATAACCTTTTGATATTACTTGCGCTAAAAACCCTATATTTACTACGTTCACACGCTTAATGAACGTTTTTTACGTAAAATCCACTCTTTTTTTAACAAAAAAATAACTTTGGCACGGTACTTGCAATTGTTTATGAACTGTAAAAGCCTTGTTCTTTGAGCACGTCTTTTCAAACATTTAATATTTTTAATTTTAATTTAATTTTTATCAAAATGAAAAAAGGTTTATTAAGTATTTTGGCAAGTGCACTACTAGTAGTGGGATGTCAAAATTACGACGATCAATTCAACAGTATCGAGAATTCAATTAACTCACTTCAAACGCAAGTAGCTGGTTTGTCTGATGTTGCGGCTCAAATTACTAGCTTATCATCGACTGTTCAATCATTATCTTCTACAATTAGCTCATTGCCTTCTTCTAGCGAAATCGCTACTCAGATTTCTACTGGGTTGGCAGGTATCATTGAAGATGTAGCGGATCTTGAAGCGGCTGTTACAGCAGCGGATAGCTCAGAAGCTGTAGCTAATATCCAAGCGGACATTGATGCACAAGAAGAAGTTTTGGCTGATTTATTGGCAAGCTCTTCCGTATTCACTGGAGACGTAGTAGTTAACTCTGCTGCAACGCTTGATGCTTATTTGGCGATGGGTTCTGCCCTTAGCATTGTAAATGGAAATGTAACCATTACCGTTTCTACTGCAATGGATCAAACAAAAGTTCAGTCTTTGATGGACAACATCCTTACTATCGTTAAGGATTTGACATACACCGCAGCAGCATCTTCTATTGCTGAAACGACTTTTGACAATCTAACAGGAGTTCAGTCTATTACAATCACACAAGGTGGTGGAATTCGTTTTCCAAACCTAATTTCTGCAACTACTATTGACATGAAAGATGACTTCGAAAGTACTGTAGGTGTTATCCATTTTGGATCTTTGACTACTGTTACAGCTTTTGAAACAGACGGAACGGCAGATGTTATTGAATTTACCAAAGCAACTGAGTTACACTTAACTTCTTTAGTATATTATCCAAATGCTTCATTGACAATCGTTACTGATGAAGGCGCAGCTATGCCTTTCGCACTTGATGATATTGATTCTGATGGAGATACTTTAGATGACGGACTTACTTTAAATATTACTGGTCCTGCATCATTTTCTGTTTCTAACATCGCAGATGGATCGATCACTTTAACGGATGTTGCAACAGTTAGCTTAACAGACTTTAAAGGAGCTGTAACACTTGCAGGTGATGTTGAGTCATTTACTTCAAACTCTTTGGTTTCTCTTTCTGTTACGGCTGGTGCTTCCCTAGAAACTGTTGATGTAACAGGCGCAATTGATCCTGACGCAACTACTGCTGCTACAAAATTAGGTCCAGCAATTAGTCTTGATACTCTAGGAGATCTAGAAACAGTGACTATCGCTGGTATAGCACCTTCTGTTAATATTGGATCTAACGGGAACCTTACAACTTTAACTATTTCTGCAGATGTTGCAGGAGCAATTACTATTGATAACAATACTGATCTAGAAACAGTTACTTTAACTGGAGCTAAGGCATATTCACTTGATGTAGATACAAACTCTGATCTTGCTGCTTTAACTGTTGATTTAACTTGGAGAGGTAGTGGCGTTTTAACTGTAATTGATGGTACTCTTGATGTAACTGATAATGAATCTTTGGAGTCATTAACTGTTTCTTCAGACAATCTTGAAAACTTAACTGTTACTGGAAATGATGACTTAACAACTGTTGACTTTACTGGTACAACCAAAATTGGTGCTACTGGTACAGCTTCTGTTAATATCTATGACAATGACTTGACAGCTACAAAATTAACAGATGCTTCTGACGGAACTACAGATGTTGCTAATGGTGCTTCTGGAGATTTAGGCTCTATTACTTCAACTTCTGGTATGGATACTTTAGAAACTTATTTAACTGCTGTAGCTGCAGATGCTGATTCTGCTGCTGCTGTATATTTTGATACAGTTGAATCATTTGTTGCTGAGGATGATAGTGAAACTGCAGATGTTGTTTATTCTTCTAACACTGCAGAAAATGCAGGAACAGTATTATTACTAGTTGCAAATACAGCTGATACTGGTGATGCTGCTACTTTAGCAAAGAGATCTTTCCTTTTTGGTCAGGGAGATGATTATGATTTAACTGTTAATCAAACTGTTATTTCTGCCGCTGGTGGTACTACTTTAAGTAGTAATCAAGGATCAGCAATTAATCAGATTTTAACTGAAACTACTTTAGCAAGTGCTGATGCTGCTGGATTTACTTTAACAGCAACTAAATATGCTGCTCCTGTGGCTTATATTGCTATTAATACTAATTCATCTGCAGCTGAAAATTCATATGCTGGCGTAGCATCAAACTCATTTGCTTTTGGTGTTTCTGATAGCTTTACTTTAACTGTTGATGGTTTATCAGCAACTATTACAAGTTCTGCAACAGGTGGAGCAACTGCAAATACAGATACATTTGTTAATGCTCTTGTTGCAAAATGGAATGCTGAACACACAGTTAGACTATCTTCTGACGCTACAGTAAGATGGAGTTTAGCTACAGCAGTAACAATTGCTGCTGATCCTATGGGAACTGATGGTATTAAGATTACTGCCACAGCAAAGGACCAAGGATCTAGAGATATAGGTGCTGCTATAAGCGCTTCTCATTCTCTTGGTAAGACAACCACAGACAGTAATGTTGGTATTGCAATTGGTAACGCTCAAAATTTCACAAAATCTACAGCTGATAACATTGCTCAAGGTACTGAAATATTGGTTACACTTGAAGCTGACACAGCTGGTGACCTTCTTTCTGAGGTTGGAGAGTATGGCGATGGTTATGGAACTACTTTAGCTTCTACAGCTGGAGGTGTGAGTATTACTGCAACAGGAGTTACTGAGCTTTCATCTACTTATACACCAAATGGTACTACGACTAATGGAGCAACAAGTACTAATGCATATGTTATTGAAAATCGCTTGGATGTTATCTTACCTGAAGAAGCAAATGCAGCTGCAACTACTAACGCTGTTAGTTTTTCAAGAGTAGGATGGTTATAATTGTAATTGATATTAACTAGATATTAGTATCTTTAATCATTAAACCCCTTCTTTATAGAAGGGGTTTTTTTAATATGGAAATATTCAAAACTTATTTAGAAAGATTTTTTGTATTGCTTCTTGCATTTATACCATTTTTACCTGAATTTGGTGTGATTGATATAATTGGAGTTCAATTTTATTATTTAGCTATTTCCCAAACGATAGTCTTTCTCTATTTATTTCTTTTTAAAAGAAATAACTTAATAGAATCAATTTTTTCAAAAAATCCATCAATCGTATTTTATACAACATTTGTTTTAATCTCTTTTATTTCAATTTCTTGGTCTTTTAATAAAACGGAGGCTTTGATTGAAGGTATTAGGCTATTTTGCACTTTGATAGCATTCATAAATATTTTTACTCTTATTAGTATAGATAAATCTAATAGAAAATTAATTTTATCAATTTTAATCATTTTATCTTCTATAGAATCAATAAACATTTTTAGAATATTTATTGAAAATTATAATTTTCTTAATCCACCAACTCGCCTGAGAGTTTTTCAAGGTTTTACATATAATCAAAATGTAGCAGCATTTTCCATTCTTTTTAAAATTCCCATAATACTTTATTTAGCACACCAGAGTAAAAATAGATTTTTTAAAACTTTTTTATTTCTGCTTTTATCGATATCATTTTTTAATATATTAATAATTGGTTCAAGAGGTTCAATAATAACCCTTACTGGTATATCATTAATATACTTTAGCATTTTATTTTTTAGGTTTATTGAAAACAATTTTAAGAAAAATGTTATAATTTTTCTCTCATTACTTATTTTGACTACACTAAGTCAAATTTTTCTATATCAAAATTCAGACAGTTTAAGAGTAACAGATAGGATTACATCATATAATGATGAATCAACTAACTATAGAATTAATTTTTTTACAAATGCAATCGAAACTTTTATTGAAAATCCATTTACAGGAGTAGGAATTGGAAATTGGAAAATCACTTCGATAGAAAATTTAAATTTCTCAATAAAGGATTACCTTATTCCTTACCATGTTCATAACGATTTTTTACAGGTTGCAGCAGAACTAGGACTTCCAGGATTAATTCTATTTATTTTATTTTTTCTCACTCCGCTATATTACTCTCTAAAAAGAGCTGTAAAAATTAAAAAAGACAGAATTATTGTTTTGTCATTATCACTTACATTAATTGCTTTTATTGGCGACTCGATGGTCAATTTCCCGAGAGCAAGACCCAATAGTCTCATTAACCTAATTTATGCTTTATCATTATTGTCTTTCATTGTTTTTGAAAAAAGTAAATTCAAGGTAAACAGAAGATTAACTTTTTTAGGGATTTTCTTAGTATTGGTTATTTCCCCATTATCTATTTATGTCAATAGTAAAGTATTCAAATCATATAAAGAGCAAAAATATTTGATATATGACTTTAATTCTAACCCAGATAACTTTAAAACTTCCGTTGAAGAAGTCTTGCTTTTTGAAGATGAAATACCAAATATATCAACTGTTACTTTTCCATTAAAAACCTCAAAAGGAATGTATTTATTACAAAACAATAGATATGAGGAAGGGCTAAAAATGGTAAAAGAAGGTCAAAGGCATAATCCTTTTTTAGGTCTGACAGACTTTGAAATTGGGAAATATTATCTCTATAAGGAGGAAAACTTAGATAGCGCCTATAAATACTTAAAACTAAGTAACAAAAAGCTTCCATTAAACAATGCTCAAAACTCTATTTTACAAATCATTTTAACAAAACAAGAAAAGTTAAATGAGTCAAAAGAGCTTTTCGAAAGCATAAAGGAAATTAAAAATGAGGTTATTTGGCAAAACTTTATATTATTTAATGTACTATATAAATTCAATAATGATATAGAATTTGAGACTTGGGACATTAACAATATTAAAGAAGCGATGTCTTTATTCCCTGATAATTTATTTTTTCAACAATGTGATAAGATTGTATCATATGGAGAGGGAATTGTTGTTTTAGCTAATAGTTATGACAATTTAGCAAAAAAAGAATATTCAAAAGGGGAGTACAATAAGGCTATAGATAATTGGGAAAAAGCAATAGAAATTATACCTAACGATAAGGCTTATTTCTATAACATTATTCAAGCTAGCTTAAATAACAAAAACTTGGAATTAGCTTTAGAGTGGATCAAAAAATTTGAAGATTCTGAGATATATAATAATGACGGGAAATTCGAATTTTTAAAAGCGCTTTATTTCCTTGAACTTAAAAATAAATTTAAGGGATGTGAACTTTTAAATCAGTCAATCGATAAAGGATATAATGGGGCAATTTCTGCAAAAAGTATATTAGGTTGTTAAGGACTAATATTTTAAGTCTTCTATTAATTCCCCATTTTGGCTAAAGGTTTTCCAGTTTCCAGTTTTATTTCCATTATCATCATAACTATTTTTTTTCCATATTTTTCCATTTTCGAAGTAATATATCCAGTCACCTATTCTGACCCCTCTATTAAAATAACCTTTTGTTTGTATATTTCCATTTAAATAATAAAAAACCCATTCTCCATTATCTAAACCATTATAATAACTTTGTTTGCTTTTTATATTACCACTTATAAAATAAGATTTGCATTCACCAGTATATGGTTTATTATTCAGATAAGTAGTTTTAGTTTTTTTATTGAAAGTTAATTGATCACATTTTTTACTGTTACAACTAAATAAAAAGAAAATTAAAATAAATAAATACCGATACATATTATTGTAGAAGAGATTATTTGTATAATGAAAACTATAATTAAATTTTTCTCTATAAAAGTAAGTAATTTGTGGTGAAAATGGTTTTTATCTGCCTGAAAAGGTGAATTACCATTTTTAATTCTAATAATAAATACGCGAAGTAAATCAACCAAAGGATAAAGTAAAACCAAAACAGCAAATAAGACTTTGTTAACTCTAAATTCTGGTTTAAACTTATAATCACTCCCCAGAGTATAGAACACATAAATTGAAACAATTGTACCCAATAAAAGAGAGCCACCATCTCCTAAAAACACTTTGTGTTCCTTTTTAAAATTAAAATAGTACAAGGGTAGAATGCTAACAACCAGAAGAAGCGCAAGCGGACTAAGGGCAGTATCGCCAGCACTAAAAAACTCAATCAGTAAAATAGTTTTTATCACTTCTGTTATGGCTAGCCCATCGATACCATCTATAAAATTTATGGCATTGATAATCACCAAAAAGACAAAAACAGTACTGAGTTGAGCCAGCAGCCAAGGCACTTCATACAATCCAAAAAGGCCATGATAATTTGAAATTACATACCCTTGATCGATAATGATTTTTGCAACAATAATTTGCAATAAAAATTTGAGTTTAAAATCCGCATTATAAAAATCATCATATACCCCTACAATAAACATAATCCCAAGGGGAATAAAGAGGGAATAGTCAAAGAGCTCAATTTTATTGAAATAATAATAAGAAGAAACAATGAGTAGCGTAGCAAAAACCCCAATTCCTCCGGTTCGTGTGGCCAAGGTTTTGTGAGAACTACGATGATTGATATCATCAAATTTTTTGTAGTGTATAAAGATTTTTTGGGTACAATAGGTTAGGGTTCCACTGAGGGCAAATATCAAAAAATAGATTGGAAAATTCATGTGGTAAAGATAAAACCTTTTTCTATAAGGTTTTCTTGGAGTTTTAATGTTCTATTTTTTTAGTAATTTTATACAAGAATATAAGAATCATGCCCAAGAATACTTCCCAAAATATTGATGTTTCAAATTTTATCCCCAGCTTTTTTTTAATTGCTTATTTGTGCATTGGCTTTACTCCCAATTTAGAGGCGGTTGATAAAATCGCTCCCCAATGGTTGTTGATGAGTATTTTAAATACGCTTTCAGTTCTTTTTATTCTTTTCAACAGAAACTCATTTGCTCAAAGAATCACGCAGACCTTAAGCACCTATTTGTCTTACACCTACATTGGATTTATTATTTGGGCAGCATGTTCTTACTCTTATGCCATCAACCCCACTGAAGTTCTAGTAAACATCTCCCGTCAAGTCAACGTCTTGATGATGTATTTGGTCATGGGATTTTTTGTTTATCATTTTAAATCCAAAAGAACATTCCTCTCTTTTGTGATCACTGCAATTTTGAGTATTGAAATCTATGCTGTGCTTAACGAGGCTCTCCAGATGGTAAATACCTCCGGATTAATAAGCGCGGGGAATTTAAAAGGGGTTACAGCAAACCGAAACATTACGGCTTTTTCAATTGCCATAAAAATTCCTTTTGTCCTTTTTTTGATTTATAAAAATCAAAAGACACTCTACAAATGGATATTGAGCGGTATCATTTTATTGTCAATCTTATGTTTGAGTATGATTCAAAGTAGGGCGTCCTTTTTAGCGGTAGGACTTATTTTGGTCTCGTTTTTGGGCTTGTGTGTCGTACTTTTTATTACCGATAAAAATAAAAAACACCTTTTTCAATTTGGGTACTTATTAATTCCTTTTTTGGCTGCAATAGCCTTAAATCAAGTCCTTCTTTCAGACAAAGGGGCTGATGCTCTGGCTAGAGCTTCAACCATCTCTGCAGGGACTGACGATGGCTCTGTTAATCAGCGGTTACGGTACTATGAAGATGTACTTACGCATTTAAGTTTAAACCCCATTTTTGGAGTAGGATTAGGCAATTGGAAATTAAAGTCGATTGATTATGACTCCAAAGATATTGTTGGTTACGTCGTACCTTATCATGCGCATAGTGATTTTATTCAGTTGGGAGCGGAACTGGGAATTATTGGTTTCCTATTATATCTAGGGGTTTTCGTTTGGGCTGTATTTTTTGTGTATCGATTGATTAGATATTCAACGCTTTCTGTTGAGGAAAAAGTCTTTCTCTTTTTACTCTTAACTGCATTAGGGGTCTATAGTGTTGATGCGAATCTTAATTTTCCTATTGCTCGTCCCCAAGTATTGGTTGTTTGGACCCTTATAATGGCGCTGATCAATTATTACTATACAAAAACACAACACGCTAAAAACACAATTGAGACCAAACAAGCTTTAAACTATACTTTTTTAACAATATCAGTATTAGCGCTGTTGCCTTCAATCTATGTATCCAATAAAGTTTATGAATCCTTAAAGGGACAAATGTTTTTATTACAGGATTTTAATTCCAATCAGTTTAATGTTCCTTTGAATCAGATAGATAATTTGGTACCGGATATTCCAAATATAACCGTAACCACTATACCAATAAATTCAGTTAAAGCGCGTTATTATGTAAATGCTAAAAAGTACAATAAAGCGCTTGCTCTTCTAGACAGTGGCACAAAAGCCAACCCATATCTTTATTATTCAGAGATTCTTAAAAGTCAAATTTTTCAAGAAAAAGGGCAGATTGATAGCGCTAAGGTATATGCAAAAAAGGCTTTTTTTGGGCTCCCAAATAATGACTTGCATGCCTCACGTTATATTAATTTAATTAACGTTTCTCGTGATCAAGAAGCTTTAGAGGAAGCCTTTGAGCTTTTAACTGTTAAAAACAATCCTAATAATTGGAAAAATTATTTAATTGTTTCAAGCGGACTATATCCCCCAAAAGATAAAGGATTGATAGAAAAGGCAAAGCTAGCTACAGAACTTTTCCCAGGTAATCAAGATTTTCTTGGACTCTATCGCCAAATAGCCGTTGGTCAAGCTGGAGTTAATAGCGCAGCATCTTTTTCTGCTAGGGGGCTTGAATTTTTTAACAGCGCGGACTATATTAATGCAGCCAAGCAGTTTGAAAAAGCCATCGAAAATAACCCATTAGATTATGCGTATTTTGAAAATGCAGCTACCGCGAATTATTTGACTGGAAATTTAGATAAGGCAGTAGATCAAATCGATATTGTTATCAAGGATATGAATCCCCTTGACGGGAAATGTGAATATATAAAAGCACTCATTTATATTAAATTGGGTGACCCCATAGGAGCCTGCCCCCTTTTGCAAACTTCTGTTGACAGTGGGTACCAGCAAGCGCTAGGCACTTTCAATCAATATTGCAATCAATAAAAAGAGGTTGTTTAATAAAAATTATTTAAAATTAAGTTTGAATTACACTTTTTATTAAGTACTTTTGGTACTTGATAAGTATTAAATAATTAAAATGTTAACTGTTATACCATTGAAATTAACCCAGTTACTTTATGAGCATCAGAATTTTGAGTCTAGCTGGGTTATTCGATTTATAGTAACTTTTAATAAAAAATTAAAATCCCTTTTGACAACATGAAGTGGTTTGTTCTTTATACAAAACCTAATTATGAACTTAGGGTAGCCCAGGGTATCAACACATTGGGAATCAATGCGTATTGTCCAACCTTTACACAAATAAAACACTATTCCGATCGTAAAAAAAAGGTTCAAAAGCCATTATTACCTTCTTATGTATTGGTTCAACTCACAGAACAAGACCGTCCCAAGGTTTTTGCTATCACGGGGGTTGTTCGCTACTTATTTTGGCTCGGGAAACCCGCAGTAGTTCGTGAAGAAGAAATAGACTTATTGAAAAAGAATTTGACTGGTATTTTTGATGAAGCCGTGATCTCTAAATTATCAATAGGAAAAGAATATACCATTCCATCAGGTCCTTTTAAGGGACAAAGTGGAATCATTAAAAATGTATTAAAAAATAAATTAAGATTGGAGCTTCCTAGTTTGGGACTCTTTGTCACGCTTTGTAAAGCAACCACTTAATTTATACTACGTATCGGTTAATTCTAGTTTGCCTAAATGGGACAGACTAGGCGGAGCCATTTAAAAAATCAACTTAAGATTAAAACAAAAAATACTTTTTTACAGATTATAAATCTATGTTAGGAGAACTTATCACTTCTAAAACGCGCTTGCGCCTATTGATCAAGTTCTTTGTTTCTCAGGCCAACAGAGGCTATTTAAACGGCCTGGCCACTGAAATGGGGGAATCGACCAATTCCATTCGAAAAGAGCTGAATCACCTGCAGGGTGCGGGTTATTTGGATAAAGTGAAAGTGGACAACAAAGTAGAATACAAAGCCAATACTAAACATCCTTTATTTGATGTACTTCAAAAAGTAGTCTTAAAACATTTGGGATTAGAGGACGTGGTAGATACTGTTTTGGAACGCATGGGGGCCGTTCAAGAAATTATCTTAGTTGGGGATTATGTACATGGGAATGATTCTGGTAAAATTGAAATATTCTTAATTGGTGAGCAATTGAACATGGATTATATTGCACAGTTGGAAGAAAAGATCGAGAAATTAATCAAGCGTAAAATCAGCTTTTATTTGGCCACTAAATTTTTAAGTACCCAACCTCATATTGTATTGTTTAACGAAAAAGACAACCGATGATATCCATAGAAAGTGAAGAGCGCCCTTGGGGACGTTTTTTTGTACTGCATGATGAGCCCAATTATAAACTAAAGCGTATTGAAGTGGATCCAGGGGGGAGACTTTCTTACCAGTACCACCATAAGCGCTCTGAGGCATGGACGATAGTCGAGGGTATTGGAACCATTACTTTGGATGGAGACGCACAGGAATATAAAGCTGGGCAAACGATTTTGATCCCCCAGGGAGTGAAACACCGTATAGAAAATAAAGGACAAGAGAAAGTTGTTTTTATAGAAGTGCAAACAGGAACCTATTTTGGAGAGGATGATATAGTGCGTATTGAAGATGATTATAACAGAGCGTAAATGAAACCAAAAGCAATCATTGTTTCAGGCTATTTTAACCCCCTACATAAAGGGCATTTAGAACTTTTTGAAAAAGCAAAAGCAGCTGGTGATAAGCTCTGGGTGATTGTAAATAGTGATCTGCAACGCGCTTTAAAAGGAAGTAAAGCCTTTATGGATGAAGATGAGCGCCTAATTATTGTAAAGGCTATCGGTATTGTTGACAAAGCACTAATCTCGGTAGATAAAGATAAGACCCAATGCGCCACGCTGCGCTTTTTAGCGAATGAATACGGGACTGAGTATGATTTGTTTTTCGCTAATGGAGGAGATCAAAACAATGACAGCATTCCTGAGGTGCCGATTTGTAAAGAAGTGGGTATTGGACTAATTGAGGGGCTTGGAGACAAGATTCAATCCTCCTCATGGCTTTTAAAAAAATAGGATGCAGATAAAAAACATTTGTTGTATCGGAGCTGGATATGTGGGAGGACCTACCATGGCTGTGATTGCCATGAAATGTCCCGACATAAAAGTCACTGTAGTTGATTTGAATTCAGAGCGTATTGCTGCTTGGAACGGCCCTTTAGAAAACCTTCCCATTTATGAACCCGGTTTAGCAGAAGTAGTTGCTGAGGCTCGAGGCAGAAATTTATTTTTCTCTACGGAAGTAGATAAGGCCATTGATGAAGCCGAAATGATTTTTATGGCGGTCAATACTCCAACCAAAACAGAAGGTGAAGGCGCAGGTATGGCTGCCGATTTACGCTTTGTGGAAGCCTGTACAAAAAACATTGCAAGAGTAGCCACAACCGATAAGATTGTGATTGAAAAATCCACCTTACCGGTTCGCACGGCAGAAAAAATTAAAGAAATTTTGGACAGAGAGGGTAGTGGAGTCCACTTTGAAATTCTCTCTAATCCTGAGTTTTTAGCCGAAGGGACTGCCATTGAGGACCTTTTTAAATCAGACCGGGTACTTATTGGTGGTGATCCATCAGAAACAGGACAAAAAGCGGTTCAGGCACTAGTTGATATCTATGCCAACTGGATTCCTAAAGAGAAAATTCTAACCACCAACGTTTGGTCTTCAGAGCTATCAAAGTTGGCTTCTAACGCGATGCTTTCGCAGCGGATTTCTTCGATTAACAGTCTTTCTGCACTTTGTGAAAAAACAGGTGCCAATATTGAAGAATTGTCAAAAGCCATAGGGATGGATCATCGAATTGGATCCAAATTTTTAAAAGCTTCTGTAGGTTTTGGAGGGAGCTGTTTTCAAAAGGATGTTTTAAACCTGGTTTATCTCTGTCGCCATTATGGATTAGAAGAAGTAGCAGACTATTGGCATCAGGTAATTAAGATAAATGACTATCAAAAAGATCGCTTCGCTCAAAAAATAATTGATCATTTTGGGGGTGATTTAACCGGGAAAAAAATTGCTATTTTAGGATGGGCGTTTAAAGCCAACACCAATGATTCTAGAGAAAGCCCTGCAATCTATGTTGCGGAGAAATTATTTAAAGCTGGGGCAATTTTGGAAATTTACGATCCAATGGTATCCAAAGAATCTATTTTCAGCGATATTGATTTTTATTGGGAGGCTTCAAAACCAAAAGATTTAACTACGTGGATTTCGGTACTTGATTCTATAAGTACATTAGACCTCAGTTTTGATGCGGTAGCCATTTTAACAGAATGGCAAGAATTTAAAAATTTAGACTTTTCAAAAACTATAGTTTTTGATGGTAGAGGGGTTCTTTCATCAAGTACGTATACAATTGGAAAGGGATGAAAAAGAACACTAATTTTACAACAAAATCAATCTCACCTACCAGCAGTAGTAAATATGATTAATAATCTTTTTTAAAATGAATAAACAATAAATCTTTACAGTCCCTGGATATTTTAATTGAACACAAAAAATAGAAGTATTTTAATAATTCTAAGGCTTAACAAATAAGCTTTTTGTCATAGTGAACAATTAAAAAAATAGAGTTAAAAAAATAAAAAAAACTTTATTTATGATTTATTTTTTACCCAACAATAGATGAAAATACTAATAACTGGTTCTGCAGGATTTATTGGATACCATCTTTCAAAAAAGTTAATTGAAAGAGGAGATATTGTCATTGGTCTAGATCAAATAAACGATTATTATGATATTAATTTAAAATTTTCAAGATTAAAAGAATTAGGCATAGAAAGGGATAAAATTAAGTCAGGCAAAAAAATCAGATCATCAATTTATAACAACCACTTTTTCTATAAAGGCAATCTTGAAGACATGAAATTTATAGATTATGTGTTTAAAAATGAAAAGCTTGATGCTGTATGTAATTTGGCTGCTCAAGCCGGAGTTCGATATTCACTGATAAATCCAAAAACTTATATAGATTCAAACATAGTAGGATTTTCAAATATTCTTGAAGCATGTAGACAAAATGATGTAGAGAATTTATCCTACGCTTCATCTTCTTCAGTCTATGGACTAAATAAAAAAACTCCTTTTTCTACAATCGATAACGTAGACCACCCGGTTTCACTTTATGCAGCTACTAAAAAATCTAACGAATTAATGGCTCATACTTATTCTCATTTGTTTGGAATAAGGACAACCGGGCTTAGGTTTTTTACTGTATATGGACCATGGGGAAGGCCAGATATGGCATTATTTTTGTTTGTGAAAGCAGCTCTTGATAACAAGCCAATTAATGTTTTTAACCATGGTAAAATGATTAGAGATTTTACTTATATCGATGATGTTATAAAAGGAGTTATAAGTGTTATTGATAATCCCGCAGAAGGTTCTATTGAATTTGACAAAAATCCATCACCTGATTTTTCTTCTTCCCCCTACAAGATATATAATATTGGAAATAACAATCCTGTTGAATTAAACGATTTTATAAGTGCTATCGAAAAGAAAACTGACACAGTAATAGAGAAAAATTTCATGGAAATTCAAGCTGGAGACCTTATTGCTACTAGTGCAGATATTTCTGATTTACAAATCAATTTTAAACCAAATACTTCAATTGATTTTGGAATATCTATGTTTGTAGATTGGTATAGACATCATTATAATAAATGATAAACAAAAGTTTTATTCTATTTTCAAAAGGTAAAAAACAACTAATAAAATACATAAATTTAAAAATTGATTTAGGTATATCATTACTTTAAGTTTTCAGATGTAATAAAACAATAAAATAAAGATAGGATATTGTTCCAGAAAATCTTTTTATAGTTTTCATATTTAAAATATTTGAACTGCAAAAAAATCTATTTAATTATATTTTAAATATTCCATCTTTATAATAACTAAAACATCATTTTTTTTTTATGATAGGTATAACTGTTTGCGCCACAATTAAAACGATCGCTTAGCGGTTTGTATAAGAGTTTGGTCTTGGATCTAAAAATTGTAATGATCAGAACAATGATGATTATTCATGAAAAACCAGTTTGCGAGCAGATGAATCTGGACCATATAGATAGCTTTGAAGATAAAATTCAGTCAAGTAGAGCTAATTAAAAAATTATAATTGTTCAAATAATATAATAAATAACATGAAAAAAGCACTTATTACGGGAGTTAATGGCCAAGATGGAGTATACTTAGCTGAATTCCTTTTGGAAAAAGGGTATAAAGTTTTAGGAATTGTAAGAAGAGTCTCAAATTTAAATTATTCTAATATTGCACACTTAATTTCAATTGATAACTTTAAAACCGAATATTCAGATTTGACTGATGGCCCCTCAATAAATAAAATTATTGAAACATTTTTACCAGATGAGGTATATAATTTAGGAGCAATGAGCCATGTTAAGTTAAGCTTTGAAATTCCTGAGTTTACAGTATCTGTAAATGGATTGGGAACTCTGAAATTACTGGAATCTATAAAAAATTTAAGACATAAAAAAGAAATTAAATTTTACCAAGCTTCTACATCAGAACTATATGGTAAAGTTCTTGATGTTCCTCAAAGTGAAACTACTCCTTTTTATCCAAGGTCTCCTTATGCAATTTCTAAGCTTTACGCATATTGGATTACTGTTAATTATAGAGAAGCATATGATATTTTTGCCTGTAACGGTATTCTATTTAATCATGAATCTCCAAGACGGGGTAAGGATTTTGTGACAAGAAAAATCGTTATAGGTATTTCAGAAATTTTAAAGGGTAATATTGAATTTTTAGAAATGGGAAATTTGGATGCTCAAAGAGACTGGGGTCATGCAAAAGACTATGTTAGAGGAATGTATTTAATGCTTCAACAAGATAATCCTGAAGATTTCGTTCTTGGAACAGGCGTAACAAATACAGTTAGAGATTTTATAAAAGAAGCTTTTGAGGTTTTGGAAATTGAGATCGAATTTTCTGGTACTGGAATTCATGAGATTGGAAAAGTTTTCAAATGTAGAGGAAACATTAAGCTACCTTTAGGAAAAACTGTTGTTAAAATTAATGACAAGTTTTTCAGACCAACAGAGGTTGACTTACTTGTTTCAAATCCATCAAAAGCAATTAAAAAATTAAATTGGAAACTAGAATATAATTTTAAATCTCTTGTTAAAGAGATGATGGAACATGAATTAAAATTATCCATATGATTGAAGAAGTGAAATATAATGATCAACTTTTAGCGTTGATTGTTAGAAATGAATTTAAAAAAAATGGAGTTGAGTTTTTCACGCCTAATGATTTTTCTCAACAATTAGGATACATGAACAGGTCTAAAGGCTATGTAATTGAACCTCATATACATAATGTTGTAGTTAGAGAAGTTACTCTAACACAAGAAGTTTTATTTATAAAAAACGGAAAAATGAAAGTCGATTTTTATAATGATTTAAAAGAATTTATTCAAACTGAAATTTTATATAAAGGAGATTTAATATTGTTAGCTTCTGGAGGTCATGGATTTGAAATGCTTGAAGATTGTGAATTCTTTGAGGTTAAGCAAGGGCCGTATTCTGGAGATAAAGACAAAGAAAGGTTTTAAATATGATACCAGTAAACACCCCTTTACTTGAAGGTAATGAAAAGAAATACTTAGCCGAGTGCATAGATACAGGCTGGATTTCTTCAGAAGGACCTTTTGTGAAAAAATTTGAAGACAGTTTTACAAATAGGCTAGGAAGAAAGCATGCAATTGCACTCTCCAATGGTTCTGCAGCTTTGGAAGTTGCATTTACAGCTATTGGCATTAAAAGTGGTGACGAAGTGATTTTACCTACGTTTACAATTATATCTTGTATTTCACCTTTAATAAGAATTGGGGCTATTCCAATATTTGTAGATGTTGACACACAAAACTGGAATATGGAAGTTGAAAAAATAAAATCAAAAATATCCAGAAAAACTAAAGCTATTTTAGTTGTCCATATTTATGGTTTACCTGTAGACTTAGATCCAATTATTAAATTGGCAAAAGAAAAAAATTTATACATTATTGAAGATGCAGCTGAAATGATAGGTCAAAAGTATAAAGGAAAAGAGTGTGGGACGTTTGGAGACATGTCTACTTTTAGTTTTTATCCTAATAAGCATATTACAACTGGAGAAGGCGGTATGATTTTGACAGACGATGATTATTTAGCTAGTAAATCAAGAGAACTAATAAACCTCAGCTTTACTCCTCCTAGAAGATTTGTTCATTATGAATTGGGTTGGAATTATAGGATTACAAATATGCAAGCCGCATTAGGTTTAGCACAATTTGAACAACTTGATAAAAATATTTTAAAGAAAAGGCAGATAGGAGCCTGGTATGATAAATATTTAAAAGGCATAATGGGAGTTTCATTACCAATAAAAGAAACCGAATATGCAAAAAATATTTATTGGGTTTATGGAATATTAATAAACAAAGAACATCATTTAAGTGCTATTGATGTAATGGAGAGACTTTTGAAAAAAGGCATAGGTACTAGACCATTTTTTTATCCACTTCATATTCAACCAGTTTTTTCTGAAATGAATTTCTATAAAGACAAAAGTTTCCCTAATTCAGAATATTTATCTGAAAAAGGATTCTATCTCCCTAGTGGACTTGGCGTAAGCGAAGAAGAAGTAAAGGCAGTTAGCATAGAATTAAAAAAAATATTTAATAATGAATGAAGTTTTTCTTAAATACGCTAATTATTATGATATAATTAATGAGGGTAAAAACTATCAACTTGAAGCTGATAAAATTAATGATATTATTAAATCTAAGGATTCAAAAGCAATAAGTGTTTTGGACTTAGGCTGTGGTTCTGGAATTCACGCTAATTATTTAGCTAATATGGGATTCGAAGTTACAGGTGTAGATTTTTCATCAGAAATGATAGCTATAGCTAATAAAAAAAGGGAGAATGAGTATAGTTTAAATAAGCACAGACTTAATTTTATACAAGGCGATATAAGATCAATTGAATTAGGAAAGCAATTTGATGTTATAATATCAATGTTTCATGTTTTCAGTTATTTAAACAGTAATATTGATCTAAGCAGCGCTTATTCTGTTATCAACAAACACCTAAAATTAAATGCAATTTTTATTTATGATTTTTGGTATGGCCCAGGTGTTCTAAACGAATTACCATCAATAAAAATTAAGAACATAAAAAGCAAAAACTTAGAAATAAAAAGAATTGCTTATCCCCAATTAGATGTAAATAAAAACCTTGTTGTAGTTAATTATGAATTTTATTTAATTGATAATAATAATAATTCAGTAAACAGAATTAATGAATCCCA
>JACLAB010007946.1_pt1 | contig 71441 bp, 86 predicted proteins | sample 8027921 | NCBI WGS metagenome assembly JACLAB01 (sample SAMN15725117, study PRJNA655200) | protist metagenome | isolation source: fluorescence activated cell sorting (FACS) single amplified genomes of... | place: USA: West Boothbay Harbor, Gulf of Maine | collected 2000-07-19 | reverse complement strand
TTTGATGATTGTTAACTATGATGATAGTGTAGTATCTTTATTGCCTGATGGTGATGTACCATATGAACCTAACGATGCTCCTGCTGGCACAGAGCATACTGTCTTGGAACATGAGTATCGTAAACTATATTTGTTCTTTAAGGGTGGGTCAAGTTCACTCAAACAGTCTAAACGAGAGTCTTTGTTTGTTCAAATGCTAGAAGGTTTAGAAAAATCTGAAGCAGCAGCATTGGTTCTTGCTAAAGATAAAAATCTACAAAAAAAATATAAGATCACTAAAGCATGTGTTGAAGAAGCATTTCCTCAAATTAAATGGGGAGGACGTTCCTGATGGGGAAAGGCGTGAAAGTAATTCATAGAGATTGTGACCCCACATTAGCACAAGATAAATCTCTTCCTTGTACTGCTTTTTTAGTTGAGTATATTGAGGGAGAAGTTTCTCATTTTGATATTGTAATTGCTACTAAGCAAGTTGATATTTTTGATGAGTATTGGGATAAATATAAGAAGAACCTAGTCGGATTTAATCAGACTGAGGGAAGATCAAACCCAAAACTTTGGAACCCACCAAAAGATTGATATGGAATTAACACCCAAAGAAAAAGAAGAAGTTTTGTCTGTGGATCCATCTACACAGCAAACTTTTTGTATTTTTTATTGGAAAATATCTGATGGTCCATCATCAGATAAAAAAATTCTTAGACGAATTAATAGCAATGGAGTTCCTATATCAACAAAAAAATATTCGGAAGTATTTTTTTACAATGATGTTAGACATGCTTTGATTCATTCTAGATACTTAATGAGTCGTGATTATGATGTTACAATTCGTAAGTGTAACAAATCAAGTAACGATAAAATTTGGTTAATGTAATGGTAGGACATCACTATTTGATAGACGTTGCTGGATGTGACGCTTCTACTCTTAACGACGAAGAGTATTTAAAAAAACTTTTAGAAGCAGGAGCTATTTTTTCTGGGGCAACTGTATTAAAAACAGAATCTCATAAGTTTTCTCCTCAGGGAGTCACCGCTTTTTGTTTACTATCAGAAAGTCATATTAGTATACATACATGGCCTGAAGATGGTCGTGCTGCTATTGACATGTTCACATGTGGAGATTGTGATTCTAGGACAGGGGTTTTACTAGTCGCTGACGGGTTAGGTGGTGTAATTACTGCCAACACTTTGGCATATAGATGTCAGGACATGATTATTCCTGACTACTACGAATCCTAACTGCTTGACATCCATAAATAGTTATGGTATAATTACCAAACGTTCATCCCACTCTTGGGTGGGACGCAAGTAAGTCGCGGAACGGAGGCGTTCATCCCATGCTAGAAGTATTATTCTACACAACACTCACTTGTTCTCAAACTGATGCTATCATGCTGAAGATTGAGAAAAATTCTAATCTTAGCAATGTAGTTAAGGTTGAGTTAGTTGAGACCCTTAAGGACTCAGCACCAGAATGTGAGTGGTATTGGGACGCAAACGACTGAAGGAACGGGGATTAAAAACCCTCTACTTTCAGGAGTAAACTCATGAACACACTAAACATGATCAAGAAGCAGATCAATAAAGCATCTGCCCTTCACGACGCTCAGATTACTCACGCTGCTTATCGTGGCGTTGAATATGATACTCGTTGTGTAGAATCAAAAGAGACCCATGGCACATTCTGCTATCGTGGTCGTATCTATACTAAGTGAAACTTACTTAAAAATTTGACGGAGGGGCATTGACGCCCCTCTTTTTTAATGCTATAATTTATAAAATTGTACTGTATATGGACCAAACCCAACAGACTAATCAACCACAAAACCTTAAGCAATATATTAAGTGGCTTAAGAAAGCAGTTGATAAAGCACACTTGTATGATGACCAAGAGTATGCTAAAATCAAGAAGGAGTTGTACCAAGCACAACAACTCCGTAAACTAGTACATGCCAGAGAACGTTCACTTTATGGATTCGGATACATCGATGACAGTTTCACCAGTAAGATTGATCTCAGTGACTCCCGAAGCGGAGAAGATGATGGGTTACGTAGCGAGAGTATCGAACCCGAACAACCAGGAGAATCCGAAAGTATCGGGACTCCTTAGTTACTGTATCAAGCACAACCATTGGTCTGTGTTTGAGCAGGCGTTCATGACTCTAGAAATTTCTACTACTAGAGCAATAGCAGCTCAAATTCTGAGGCATAGGTCGTTCACATTCCAAGAGTTTTCTCAGCGGTACGCTGATAGTTCTATGCTTGGTGAGAAGATTCCTCTACCAGAACTACGGCGGCAAGATACAAAGAATAGACAGAACTCTATCGATGATGTGAATCCTTTCCAGAAACAAGAACTTGAGATTCTAATTCAACGTCACTTCGATGAAGCAATGGATCTCTATCGTGAAATGCTAGACCGTGGTATTGCTAAAGAGTGTGCCCGCATGGTACTACCTTTGTCAACAAAAACTAAAATCTATATGTCTGGTTCAGTTCGCAGTTGGATTCACTATATAGATTTGAGGAGTGCTCATGGCACTCAGAAAGAACACATGATTATTGCTGAAGCATGTCGTGATGTTTTCAAAGAACAGTTTCCTGTTTGTGCTGAAGCAATGGAGTGGAATTAATGCCTACATATCCTGTTATAAATCAAAAGACTGGAGAAACACAGACACTCCACATGACCATGAAAGATTATTGTACCTGGAAGGATGAGAATCCTGACTGGGATAAGGATTGGTCACAAGGTTGTGCTGGTGTCGGAGAAGTCGGAGACTGGCGTAACAAAATGAACAAGACTCATCCTGGATGGTCAGAACACATGAACAAAATGGCAAAAATGCCTGGATCTCAAGTACAATGGTAAAAATTTATGCCTAGAGGAAGAAACAAAGCTCCTGGAGCTAAGATGTCTGCCAAGCAGATGAAGAGAAAGAAACCAATTAATGAGGACTACCTCATTAATATTGAACCTCTTACTGATAATCAAACAGTAATGTTTGATGCTTATGAATCAGGTAAAAACCTATTTGCTTACGGTTGTGCTGGTACAGGTAAGACATTCGTTGCTCTTCACCTAGCACTCAAAGATGTACTGAGTGAGTATACTCCTTACGAAAAAGTATACATCGTTCGCTCCCTAGTATCTACAAGAGAGATTGGTTTTCTTCCTGGAACACATGAAGATAAAGCATCTCTTTACCAAATTCCTTATAAGAATATGGTAAAATATATGTTTGAGATGCCAGACGACAACTCATTCGAGATGTTGTATGAAAACTTAAAGGCACAGGAAACTATTTCTTTCTGGTCTACATCATTCCTTCGTGGTACTACATTGGATAACTCCATTGTTATCATTGATGAGTGTCAGAACCTCAACTTCCACGAACTTGATAGTATTATTACCCGTTGTGGTAAAGATACTAAGATCATCTTCTGTGGTGATGCTCGCCAGTCTGATCTCCAGAAGACTAACGAACGTACAGGTATCATTGACTTCATGAAGATCGTTCAAAGTATGCAAGATGACTTTAGTATGATTGAATTTGGTATTGAAGACATCGTTCGTTCTGGTCTGGTTAAAAACTATCTCATTGCTAAACTTAACTTAGGATTCTAATGCTCTTTAATCATGTGGGGATTGATAGTCCTGTTGAGATGAACACCGTTACAATTGACGGAAAGAGATACTATGTTACCCCAGAAGGTAACAGGTATCCATCAATCACCACAGTGATTGGTAGTAATGCTAAGAAGCAAGCAGGTCTTGCTAAATGGAGAGCAAAGATTGGGAAATCTAAAGCACAAGCAAAGTCAACTAACTCAGCAACTAGAGGTACTCGTTACCACAAACTAGTTGAAGATTATATCAATAATCAGTTAGATAAAACTAAGTACCATGACATGCCACTGCCATGGTTCATGTTCACCAAATCTCAAAAAGTCCTGGACCGTATAAATAATATATACCTACAGGAAGCAGCACTATATTCTGATGTGCTGAAACTTGCTGGACGTGTTGATTGTATCGCTGAATTTGATGGAGTGCTATCCATCATAGACTTTAAGACATCAGCGGAAAAGAAACCTGAAAAGTATCTCATGGACTATTATGTTCAGGAGTGTGGCTACGCTTGTATGCTTCAGGAGTTGTATGGTATTACCGTACAGCAATTGGTGACTATTGTAGCAACAGAAGAGGGAGAACCACAAGTGAGCGTGGTTAAACCTAAAAAAGAATATCTAATTTTGTTACAAGAGTACATCCAAGAATATCAAAACAAACATGCCGAAAGAACTGGAGGATAAATTTATGACTACTGCGAGATTTTCGCAGGAAGTGGAGAAGGTAGCATTTGAAAACACAATGAACTACATTGATGCTATCGTATTTTACTGTGAAAAAAACGAGATCGAGATAGAATCGGTCCCCAAATTAATTAGCAAACCACTTAAGGAAAAACTTAAGTACGATGCTCAGAAGTTAAACTTCATGAAAAAAACAAGTCGAGCTAAACTATTACTACTATGAGTGATTTTTTTAAATCGGAGATGGTACGTGGAGATCTCCAAGAAATGATGGAGCTTCAACGCTTTTGTTTTCAATCTGCTCAAGCTTTTCCTGTCCTAAGTGACAAGAAGAAGATGGAATACTTCAATGTGCTTGAAGAATTGATTGAAAAACAAAAAATATTCAACGCTAGGTTAAGTCTTAGTGACGATCCCGAAGCAAAAGACATGGTGGATAGCATGAAAGTTGCTGCCGTCATGCTCGGCGGCGATGCTGAGAAATCAATAGGTGATATTTTCGATGACTTACTTAATAAAGTACGGACCATGAAAGACACCTTGAATAGTGGCACAGGGGATTGACACCCGCCCCTGTGCCTGTTATTATGTGTAAGTGACACGGGGTCACACAACAACATCCGAAACATCCGAGGTATCCAATGTCCTTTTCCGATTTAAAGCGCAAGTCCCAGAACAATTTCCAATTCCTTCAAAAGGAACTGGAGAAGTCCAGCACCGAACAAAAGTCTGGTGCCGACGAGAGACTCTGGAAGCCCGAACTTGATGCTAGCGGTAACGGTTACGCCGTACTCCGCTTCCTGCCTGCTCCTGATGGAGAGACAGTGCCATGGGCAAAACTCTACTCACACGGATTCCAAGGTCCTGGTGGTTGGTTCATCGAGAACTCACTCACTACCCGTGGAGACAAAGACCCTGTGTCTGAGTACAACTCTGTGCTGTGGAACAACGGTACAGAAGCTGGTAAGGAGCAAGCACGTAAGCAAAAACGTAAGTTGTCCTACTACAGCAACATCTATGTTGTAAAAGATCCTAAGAACCCCGAGAACGAAGGCAAAGTCTTCCTGTATCGTTATGGTAAGAAGATCTTTGATAAGATCATGGGTGCTATGCAACCTGAGTTCCAAGACGAAACACCAGTGAACCCCTTTGATCTGTGGGAAGGTGCTAACTTCAAACTGAAGATCAAAACTGTTGCTGGTTATTGGAACTATGATTCTGCTGAGTTTGATCGTACTGCTGCTCTTGCTGCTAACGATGATGAACTTGAGTCAATCTGGAAGCAAGCATACAGTCTTGAAGCATTCACTGCTGATGATCAGTTCAAGTCTTATGATGAACTGAAGACTCGCCTTGATTCTGTATTGAATGTAGGTCGTACACCTGCTGTCAGCATCAATGATGAAGAGTATGATCCCGCTCCTGTAAGTGGTGGGTTCAACGACCCTGACATCACTGGTGGATCTTCTTTCCGTCAGCAGATGAATGCTCTCTCTCCTGTCAAGGAAGAGGCAGACGACGCACTGTCATACTTCGCACGTCTTGCTGAAGAGTGATTAAAACTCTTGGTAAAGCTCTGCTTCATCCAGTAACTCTGGTCAACCTTTCGTTGTTTGGTATGTTACTGGTGATTCAGATCGTTCACACTAAAGCACACCTTACTTTAGAAACAGATGTTCATGGTCATGCTTACAGAGTATTGAAAAAGAATCCAGAACTAGCAACATCTGCTTGCTACAAAATGGGATTCTCAAAATGATAAATGGGGGAAATTTTTTCCCCCATTTTTTTGTCTAAAAAAGTCGATCAGACTCCAGTCTTTTTCAAACGGTTACTAACATAGTCCGATGACTTCTTGTATAGTGAAGCCTTTCTAAAGTCTTCAACTAACAGAGTAACATAGTTTGGTTTTAAAATATAGATCTCTCGTTTCTTTTCATTCTCTGTTTGTTCGTATTCAAATTCAGTTACTGGTCTAGATAATTCACTACCAGATATCTCATTGGTTGTTCCATTATCATGGTATCTATATCCAATTTGAGTTACTTTATACCAAGCACTATTAATTCTAGTCCATCTAACACCATCGATAACATAGTTATCATTATCAATTTGTATGTAATCTAACGGAGTTTCTACTACATATGTCGTTTCATATTCATATACAATTTCTTGAATGGCATATTGATCAAAGATTACTCCGCTATTGGCTGGTTGGAACAATCTAAATTGGGTAGTTGAGGTTTTAGCTTCTGGAGGAACGTCTACAGAAAAATCATATGGTACAGTTGAATATCGAGCATACTGAGTTCCATCCGGTGCTTGTCTCACACTGACATTAAACAACAAAAGATCTGGTAGATATTGTATAGTTTGTTCGGAATCTACGTAGAGAAATCCGTTTCCGATATCTTCATTCCTAATGACAGCGGATTGAAGACCAGATGGTAACGATTCTCCTCGATCAACAATATCAACAGCACTAATAAATCCACCTGACTCCACAGTAACATTGACTCTAGCACTTGTCTCTGTTGTACCATCATTTAGGTATACACTAACGTTATCATATTGACCAGCTGGTCTATTCGGACCACCAAATCCCACATCTGGTTGAGCAGTACCGTCATATTCAAAATGCTGAAGCATTCTGATTGGAATAATATTACTAATATCTATCCAGTTACCAGTAGGACTAGTTTTATATTGTAGTTTCAATAATTCATTCTCTAAATCTGCTTCTTCTCCACCATTAATATCATTACCAAACTTTCCCTTGAATTTAAATTTGGTTAATTCTGTAGCGTCTAATGGGTAAAACTCGGCAAATCTCTCACCTATTCCCCTAAATCTTAGGTATCCGACTGATCTTGCTCCAGTTCTGATTGGAGAATACAAAACAAATCCTCCGTCTTCGCCAAGACCTGTACCGTAGGGTTCAAAGTTGGCATTTTGACTATTAATTACAAATGTATTATCAAAACCATTGACAGAAAAAATATAATTTTTGGTATAGGTAACTGTTTTTGAGGTTGATGATAAATCAGGGAGTGTACCGACAGTTAAAGTCTTTTGATTATTATAGAATGATTCATCAACTACTGTTTTACCAGGAATCAAAACCTTACCAAAATTTTCTATCTGTTCATCGTCACTAATAATTTCGTAGTGATGGTAGTCATAGTATGGATTATCATATTGACTTTCAACGTGCTTTCTTAGTTCAGATTCTGACATTGGTAAGTCAAACTGAGTGTTGACCATGTTATTAGTCAGAATAATAACCCAATCATAAAAAGCATTATTGTATACTGCCTCGGCAATTTGATCTAATCGCTGCCCATCTTGGAGAGCATACTTATTAAAGTAGACTGCTTGAGTAAAACCAGTATCACTTATTTTATAGCGCCTGAAGAAATTTTTCGCTACAACATAATCCGATTCAGAAAATGGATAACTGATTGGTTTCTGATCGTACTTGATCGCCGGTAGAAAATTAAAATACATCAGTAAGATGCTCCGTCTCTTATGATTTCGTCTGAGTATACAAGTTTTGTTTCTGAGAATTGTAGTGCTAGTTCTACAGCAACTGGAGAACCAAGACCTTCTCCATCACCATCAAATGTTGAGTAAGTACCATCTGGCGTGTAGTTAATACTAACATCAGTAATAGCACATACTTTATACTGTGGCAAGAAAGGATGTAACTTAGCTCCTTTCATAAACTGAACTGTACATAGTCCAGGAACACCAATGTAGTTACTATTTGATCCTTCCTTGTCTGAATTTTTATTGATAACTTTTTGTAATCCTTTAGCTATATCAGTAGCACCTCCTGGTTGTTGTCCATATCTAGGAAGGGATACTTTTTTAAATGTACCAATAATTTTTCTAATTTCTAGTGCTTCCTTTTCATTACGGGGAGACATCTTAAACTTCAAACCAAATGATCTTAGTTTAAATCCCTGGAACATAAGTTCTGTGTTAGGGTTTAATACAACTCCGAGTGATCCTTGAAGTACATCGTCCGTTGTTACATCACCTGCACCTACAGAGTTGATTGCTGTAGCAATTCCTTGAGCGACAGCTGTTGGCACTGCTCCAGCACCAGTTTTGATAAGGTCTGTAAATGCGGAGATAGTGCCTCCACCATCTCCAGCTAGTCCTGATCCGCTAGCTCTCAAAGCACCAGCAGCAATGTTACTAAAACCTTTACCAGTCCAGTCAGTTTGATATCCAGTTGAGATATCTTCTGGCATGTACATCAGAATAGGTTCTACACCTGAGTATTTTGTATATTGCTGACCATCTGACTGGTTATATTTTTGTAAGTCGGGAGACAATCCATTGATATCAGTAATTGTTCCCTGACCATCACCAGAGAAAGGTCCTTGGTAATTATAAAAATCAAACTTAATGTAGTCCGTATAATTATTAAAAATATTTGACGGATATGTCAGACGGGATGTTGATTGAATCTGATTTTTTGTATTAATAAAGTTAAGTTTCTCTGCCATTTACTTTACCATTTCTTTGCTTGATTTCTTGGCATACCCTTCGATGACTCGTTGTGCTTTGATGTTATCATAGAAAGAATCATTTGTTTCCTTCCATACATCCTCTTTAGGATAGGGAAAGACACGACCATTCACATCTTTTACAAAGTCCTCGGTAGGTAACAGAATGGCAGTGTCCCATTCAGCACTGGCGAGATCAAGATAGAATCCGTCTACATGTGAGTGCAAGTATTTATGGAAGCACTTCTTAGGAAATTCAATACGATTATGCTTGAGCAGTTTATTAACTGCCATAATCCTACGTTTGACAGACATGTAATGTAGATTCACTCCATAAAATTCATTTTTATTAGACTTAATACAGTATACAAGAGGAAACCTATCGTAATATGGTAACCATCTCATCTTTGCCTTGTACTCAAACATGTACAAGTGTCCTGCTACTACATAGCGGCGGACCATGTTCTGGTCCTGTTCATTTTTAGAACCTGTGCTATCTCTTTTCTCTGCCGAAATATATCGTGAACTATCTGTAGCATATACTTTTGATTCTGATTTAACAGCAGCACGATACCACGACAGTGGTTTTTTTTCTCCTTCTGTCTTCTTAGTTATCTTCTCGAACAAAGTCTCGTAACCAGCGTCAGAATTTACTGTGTTACGTTGGATGGATTTAAATCCAGTTGCCATTTTAGACTCCTAGGTGATCTTCAGTGAGGATAATAAATTTCATCTGCCTGTCCTCACAGAAGTCCTCTGCCGCTTCCCACTTAGCGCGGTTTTTAGCGTAGGTTAGGACTTCCCTCTTCCAAGAGGCAGTCTTCTTTTTTGGTTTATCATTCGGTGGTTTTGTTTGCTTTTTGGGTTTAACCTCAATGAGATACTTACTGATAGTACCAGTTTTAGATACAACTTTAATGTAGAAGTCAGGATAATATCTGTGTACTCTTCCATCAGTAGGACAACGATAAGGAATGATTACTTCCTCGCTACCCCACTCCACAATACTGTCATTATGATCACAGAAATACATAAATTTTCTTTCCCACAAAGAACGATAGACTATCCTGGTTGGATTTCCTTTGTATTTTCGTGGGTTAGTTGGTTTATAAACACCTGAATATGCCATGATAAATATAGTTGGACCAACTATCCATATTTAGCGTGGCATCACCAAAGGGACTAGCAAAATTCATCGATGTTATCGCCCAACAGGGTGGTATGTCATACAGTAACAACTTTGATGTTGTCTTTCAGTTTAATAAAACTGCACACACTGATATTCGAGATAGATTTAAACAAATTGGACTAGATTTTGGTACGGGTTCTACTTCTGCTGCTGACACAGATGATAATGTGAAAGGAAGTAGTGCTGCTGATGTACTTAAGATGTTCTGTGAAGAAGCACAACTTCCCAACGTACAAGCAGCAACAGGAAACCTAACTGGTGTTAGATTAGGTGAAGGACAGATTAATTACGCTACATCTAAGTTGTATACAGATTTTCAACTAGGATGGATGTGTGATGCTAACATGACACCACTTAAATTTTTGAATGCTTGGCATGGATTTATCTTTAACGAATTTGATGCTGGTGGTTTCGATGTGTTTGATCAAACAGGAAAATATGTAAGAGAAAATGCTGCTCTCTCCAATCTTAAATCAGAAACTGGAACTCTAGGAAGCAGAGAAAAATCTATTCGTCTTAAATATCCTGATCAATATCAGTGTAATGTTTCGATTACAAAGACAGAAAAAGGAAAGAGTGCTGCTAATAGTAGAGCATCTATGATGTATACATTGATTGATTGCTTCCCTTATGCCATTGATGCTGTGCCATTATCCTATGGAGCCTCACAAGTAACCAAGGTCACTGCTAACTTCTACTACAGTAAGTATAGTATCCTTTATAATGACATCAGAAAATTCGCTGGGTGATTTCATAAAACTCGAAAAATTTTTCCCGCTATTTTTTGCTTAAAAAAGTCGATCTAAATAATTAAACATATCATCTATCGTTATGCCATTACCCACTTTGTCTGTGCCAACGTATGACGTGGCACTCCCCTCGACAGGAAAGAAAATTAAGTATAGACCATTCCTAGTAAAAGAAGAGAAGGTATTGCTTCTCGCTATGGAATCTGAAGATGCCAAAGAAATTGAGACAGCAGTAAAACAAACGTTAAACAATTGTATACAGACACGTGGAGTAAAAGCGGAGAGTTTAGCATCTTTTGATCTTGAGTATCTATTTCTTAGGATTAGAGCAGTCTCTGCTGGTGAAGAGATTAAGATGAAAGTAACGTGTCAAGATGATGGTGAGACACAAGTCACGGTTGATATTAGTATTGATGACATTCAAGTTTTTAAACCTGAGGGACATGACAGAAAAATTATGCTGACGGATGACGTTGGTATTGTCATGAAGTATCCTGGGTTCAAACAGTTTGTTAATATCACTCTACTCAACGACAACTTAGATTCAACTGATGATGTATTTGAACTGGTTGCTGATTGTGTAGATCAAATTTTTGAGAAAGAAGAAGTGTGGGATGCTTCAGACATGAAACGATCTGAAGTTGTTTCTTTCTTGGAAGGTATGACACAAAATCAGTTTGAGCTAGTACAAACTTTCTTTGAGACTATGCCGTCACTTAAGCACGAGTTCAAAGTAATTAATCCAAAGACAGAAGTTGAATCGACCTATACGTTGGAGGGTTTACAGTCTTTTTTCGGGTGAGCATGTTCTATAATACTTTAGAAAACTATTATAGGACAAACTTCTCCCTTATGCAGCACCATAAATATAGCTTGACAGAGCTTGAAAATATGATGCCGTGGGAGAGGACAGTGTACATTTCCCTTCTGAATCAATGGATTAAAGAACAAGAAGAACAAAGGAAAGCACAGCAGGCACAACGATGAGTCTTCCCACTCCACCATCAGGAATATTAGACAGAGATCAACCATGGTATCGTGGTAAAATTAGTGATGCTCAGTATGATAGACTGAAAGCGAAGTTAACTGGTGGTACAGATGCTGGTGGTACATCATATTCTAAATTAATTGACTGCTCTCCTGGAGAAGCAGACAAAATTATTTCTAACATGAAAAAGGATCCCCGAGGGTATCCTCAAATGTACATGCCTGGTGGTGGCGAAGCCTATCAGGTGATGATTGATTACTATCAATTCCTGAAGGATGCTTACTTATATGATGAACCTAAACCAGAACCAGAAAATATACCTGTTGAGGTAGAGGTTGTAGAGGTAGAGCAAACAACAGTTGATGAACCAATTGTTGTTAAAATTGAAGCTCCCTTTGAATCAACACCTGAGGTAAAATTATCAGCACCTAAAAGAATTAAAGTACCACGTAGAAGTGGTGTAATTTCTACAGCAACGAAAAAATCTACTGCTGAAAGGATGGCAGATGGATTTACTAATAATCTTCTTAATCCTTTAGTAGATAGCATTCAAAATCCTCCTGCTCCCGCTCCACAAAAACAAAGAAAACAAAAAGAATCTCTCGTAAAAATAAGACGAGTTGTAACACCAAAAGTTAACTCTACGTACAAAGAATCACGTAACGTAAAACCAGCAGAAAATACTGGTCTTTTCTTATTCAATAAGACTAAGAATGCTTTCAAGCGCGCTGCTGATATCAGAAGAATGGCAAACGAGGCAGGAATGCCTCAGCAAGATAAAGGATTCTATCTCAAGAGAGCATTAGGTAATGAGTTAGGTGGCGATGCTATTGCTAGGACAAGAGGTACATTCTCTTCTAATCCTGATGCTACTCTAGATCCAGCACTCACTAAGCAACAAAGATTGTCCGCTGGTATCTTTGGTTCCAGAACTATTCGTAAACCTCAGGAACAAAAAGTTGATGGTGATATTAATAATCTCACCAAAAAAATTAGTGAGATTGATAAAAAATTTGATAGTATTCTCAAGACTAAAGGTAAAGGTTCTGATGGAACAGAAGGAACCGATACACTAGAAAAAACTTTAGAAGAACTACGAAAGAAACTACAGTCAGGTAATAAGCACCAGAAAGATATTAATGCCAGTAAAAAGAAACTGCTGACGGTAGAAGCAAAAGCAGCAGATCAAGCACAGGCAGCAGCAGAAGAATCCCAGATAGATCAAGGTGAAGATCTTAGTGGATTTGAAGACATGTATCAGTCGCCAGAAAAAGAAGGCGAGAAGGAGCAGGATGGTGGATTCGATCTGTTTGATAAACTTAAAAAGTTTAAAGCAGGTAAGTGGTTAAGAAGACTCAGGAAACCTGGCAAACTTCTTAGATCTTTAGGTAGACTCAATAGAATGAGAGCTGCTAGATTTATTCGTCCAATTGCTCAGTTCGGTAAATCTGTTGCTACTGGAGTCAAAGGTCTTGCTACTGGTGCTGCTGCTACCTCTGCTGCTATTGTTGGTGGCGTAGGTCTTGCTGCTTCTGGTATTGGTGAGGGAATATTTGCACTTACAAAGAAAGGTGGCGCTGGTGAACAAACAAGAGATGCTTTAAAGAAAAAGGGTGAAGAGATTGGAGGACCTATGGGTTCTCTTATCGGAGGAGTTGGAAACCTAGCAGGAATTTCTACAGAGGCTACTAAAGTAACAGGTAACGCTTTAGATGCTATTGGTGCTCCATTTAGATATGCTGTTGAAGGTATCCGTTATCCATTCCTCAACGAAGAGGATAGAGAGAAGCAAGCAGAAAATCTTGGGAAGTTTGATGCTAGGATTAGAGAATACAGTCGTGGATGGATGAACCGTATTGACTTTATGAATGTTGTTCCCGATGAGAAAGGTGGGTTCGGTAACATCTATGGTGATGATGATGCTCAGAAAGATATGATGGAGAAGATGTCTGAAGGTGGTACTATCCCAGAACCTAAGTTCCAGGGGATTGGTGGTGCTAGATTGATTGGAGATCTACCTGCTGCTGGTCCTGAAGTTATGACAGGTGAAGCTGGTAATGAGATGGTTATTACCCCAGAGAATAATCCACTTCAATCTCTTGCTCCTATGATTGTAGCAATGAGAGAGGTTACTAAACGTGCTGGTACATGGGCAGACCCTGTGGAAAACATGGTGAGACAGATTACTGATCCTATTGCCAAGAAGATTGGTTTACCTACACTACCAACAACAGTTGAGATCGGGCAGAACATTCCTGATGGAAACCAGAGTAATATGAAGGACGAGAAGAAAGGATTGCTTGGTAGATTGGTAGACTTCCTCAAGGGTAAGGATGCTGATGATACTAGTGTTGCTTCATCTTCTGGACCTGGAGGATTTCAAGGAGCAACCTTGAGTGGGTCAGCAGCAGAAATAGTTGGTAATGATCCACAATTCTTATCAGAAGTTACTAGAGTAGCGACTAAGTTTAATATTAAAGAAGGAGATCTGTTGGGTCTTATGGCATCTGAGTCTGGATTAGATCCAGCAGCAGACAATGGATCCCATGTTGGGTTGATTCAGTTTAGTGCTGATAGTGCTCGAATGGTTGGTACAACACAAGCAGCACTCAAATCGATGACAAGAGCACAGCAGATGAAGTATGTTGAGAAGTATTTTGACTATTGGAAATTGCCCAAGGGTGCTAGTGCTGGTCAAATATATTCTGTAGTCTTTGCTCCTGCTTATGCTAGTAAAGATGATAGTACAACAATGTATACTAAAGCAGATGGCGCTGCTTACACTGGTAATATTGGACTCGATGCTAATAAAGATGGCGCTATTACTGTTGGAGAACTGGGTCAAAGAATTGAAAATAAAAAACAATCGTTTGGTATTACTGATGCTGGCGTAGCTATGCCAACTGCTCCCCAAGCACCTGCTCCTGCCACACCACCACCAGTAGCTGCTCCTAATCCTATCGTAATCATGCCAATAGTAGGGGCAGCAGGTACTCCTCCTCAACCAGTTGCTCCTCCCCCGATCCCAATGACAGAAACAGGTCAGATTGATTGGATGAAGATGGCACAACAACAACGCTTGGCAGGGTCCTAAATAGTGATGATCACCCTGACTTCTTAGTATGGCACACGGATTTGTATCATACTCAAAAGCGAATCCTTCCCTTAATCTTGGAGCAATGGTTGCTGGCAAGATTAAATCTGCTGCTGGAATGGCAGCGGATGAAAGAAAGTCACGTGAAGAAGAAATACAAGGATTAAAAGAAAAAGAAGCAGAAGGTAAAGCAACTGCTCAAGATATCAACAGATTAAATGATCTAGAAGCAAAAGATACTGAAAGAAAATCGAGTATTAAAAATAGTTTCTTTGCTAAAGCATTGAAATCTGAGTTTGGTGGAGATAGAAAGCGTAGATTACAAGGAACATTCTCAAAAGATCCAAGAGCATCACAAGATCCATCACTTACAAAGGAACAGAGATTTATTGCTTCTATAGATGAATCTGCTAGACCAGGAGAAGAACCAATAACACCTGATAGTGGTGGTGCTAGTGATTACACTGATCCAATGGATTATGGTGATGCTAATGCTCAAGCATCAACACCACAGCAGTCAACTTTAGAAAAGTTGTTGTCCAAAGTATCAGATTCTTTTGGTTTAATTTCTAATAGATTATCTGCTCTTCAAGCAGAAGAACAAAAAAGTGTAAGTAAAAAAGCAGAGACTAACTCCAAATTAAATAAATTTTCTGGAATATTTGAAGCAATTAAAAATTACTTTGATAAAGATAACGAATTAAAAAAACAAGAACTAGTAGTTGAAAATGAAACGTTAAATAATTTTAGAGAACAACAAGAAGACGAACAAACTCAGTCTGAAGTTGATGCTATCAAAGCAACAGAGGATTTGAGTACCCAAGAAGATAATATTAAGGCAGAAGGAGAAGGAAAGGGAGAAGGAGGACTTCTAGGAAAAGTATTCAAGGGACTTAAAGGAATCCTTGGTGGAAAGAAGGGAAGTAAAGGTGGAATAGTACCACAATCAAAAGCATATAGTAGTCCTGTCGGTCCACAACCGATGAACTCTGCTTCACCATGGGCATCTAAAGGTGTTGGTGAACGTGGTGGTATGTTTGGTGGTCAAGGATTTGCTCCACGACTTCCTGCCACTAAGTTATCTGAAGGTGGTATCGTTACTAAACCTACTACAGGCACACTAAAACCAGGAAGTAGTGTTATTCCACTCAATAGAAACAACGCTGTTGCTGATACCTTCAAGAAGGCACAACAATCTGCTGGAGATTCTTCTATTGCTGATCCTATGGCACAGGTCATGCAACTACCATCACAAGTTGGTGGTGGTTTACTAGTTGGATTGCTATCGAAAGCGATGAGTGCTTTAGGTGGCATCTCTAGCATATTGAAACCCGCCATTCAACCTATTCTTACCACGTTAGTTCCAGCGTTTGGATTGCCTGCTACTGTTGCTTCTTCTATTTTTGGAGGACAACCAGCAGCTGCTGCTACTAATGATGGATTCGATCTTGACTCTTACTTCGGAAAGAAAAACTCAAAGGTAAAAAAAGGCACTGGTGGTAGTCCTGTTGTTCCTACTGGTAGTGTATCTGCTGCTCCAAAAGGAAATGAGACTGGTATTTTATCTCTTAGTGGAGGCACACCAACAGCACTGGCATCAGGTTCTACTGTTGCCAACACTCAATTACATCATGGACATGAAGATACTAGAGGTGGTATGAAAGTTCGTGACTATTTTATTGGAGGTTCTTCTGGTCCTAATGATGGTAGTGATGGACTTGGAGCAAGATTGTATACTCCACTTGGATTTGGTCCTGTCAAGTATAAAAAAACTGATCAATATGGTATTAATTTTGAGGATCCGAACACAGGTCAAGTTGTTGGACATTATTATCATGTAGATAATGCTCAACATCAATTAGATGGTCAGATTTTATCACCAGGAACAATGGTGGGTACACAGGGTGGTTTACCAGGCAGTCCTTCTGCTGCTGGTAGCACCGCTGTTCATCTACATGTTGAGGGAACAGATAGATTCCACAATGCTGTCATCTCTACATATGCTAGTGGTCATGTATTAAGTGCTCCTGGAGTACATACAGCAGCAACTCCACAAAGTCCACAACCTGCTGGAGCTAGACCTCAATTAGGTGCTGCTGCTAATCCACTCACAGCAGCTGCTGGAACTGGTAGCAACCCCGCCACAGCGATTACTGCTATCCCCGCTCTAGTAAAACCACAAACCCCACAGAAACCAGACGTTCCTGTTGGAATGCCTTCTGCTTTCCCTTTATACGATCCAAGTGGATTCCCTTCCCTTTACGGAACATATAGACCCTAATCATGGCAAATAAATCAACAAAATCTATTGATCTCAAAGAGGTATCACTTTATAGTGTTACTGGAGACAAGTACAACTTCACTAAAGGTAGTGTAGGTTTTGCTTACTATGAAAATATTTTTAACCCATTTGTTAGTGGAGTTTTAAATGTTGCTGACTCTGGGGGTAACTTTATTTCTAAGATTCCTATTCAAGGTGGAGAAAGAGTAGTAATCAAGGTTGTTGATGTAGAAGAAGTAGAATTTGAATATGAATTATATGTGTGGAAGATTTACAATAGAACTTTCACTAAGAGCATGCAAAATTATAATCTAGCACTAGTATCTAAAGAAGCATTATATAATGAAGGTGTTAGGTTAACTAAACGCTTAAGAGGAACTCCCGACATGATCGTGGAAGATATCCTAAAAAATTATTTGAATACAGAAAAGGAAGTTCTTAAAGAAAGATCAAAATATCAGGTACAGTTCTTCCCCAACGGAAAGAAAGCACATCATATTATTCAATCAGTATCACAGAAAGCAGTACCACAATCATCAAAAGCAGCATCGGGTGATGCCAACAAAACAACTGAGGGTGGTAAGAGTGGACTTTCTGGAGACACCAGTAAAGCATCAGGCACAGCAGGATTTTTATTCTTCGAGAACAGTGCTGGATTTAACTTCAACTCGATTGATTATTATTTTAGTACAGGTGATGATGAGTTTAGAGGACAGAAGGAAGTCGCTACTTACGAATCAAAACCAAATCAAGACAACCCAGAACGTTTAGTGATTGAAGAATATAAGTTCACTAATGAGGTTGACATGCTAGATCAGATGAGGAGTGGTACTTTTGCTAGTCATGTTGTTACTTACAATTGGTCTACTGGATTCTACGAAGAGTTTAGATATAACTTAAAAGAAAATTTTGATTCTATGGCACACCTAGGTAGTCAAGAAAAGTTGGGGGCAACTCAAGAACAGTTATCTATCAATCCTACTAGAGTCATGACTGTATTAGTTGATCACGAAACATGGCACAGTGAAGAAACTCCTGGTTCTCCAGACGAACGTGATAATGATGGAGAAGGTGGAGCAAACTATCCTGACTACCAAAAGTATTGGCTCGCTCAAAGTGTTGCCAGAAGATACTTCATGGAGAATCAAAAGATGGAAGTAACTGTTCCTGGTAACATGAATTTAAAAGTAGGTGACAAGATCAAAGTTCTTTTACCTAACATGTCTTCCGAAGTAGCACGACAGTCTGAAAAACTTGATCGAGAGAACAGTGGTACATATTTAATCTCTGCTTTATCACACAATAATGTCTTCCTAAATAGTAGCACATGTACCACTAAACTTGAATTGATACGAGATATCTACGGCATGAAAGACTACTCTAGCAACGTGAAGTGATATGGATCCAGCACTATCTACACTATTTCCTATTCACCAGATTGGTGCTGATGGATTTTCATGGTGGATTGGACAAGTTGAAAGTAATAAGAACGAAGACCCAAAGAACTCTGGTAGGTATCGTGTAAGAATTGTAGGTCAACACCTGAAGAGTGGTGAATCTACTCCTACTAATGAGTTACCATGGGCACAGGTAATGATGCCTGTCACTACACCATTTAGTGATGGTGGTAAGACTGGTGCTAGCGTAGGATTAAACTTAGGTAACTGGGTTGTAGGATTCTATGTAGATAATGATAAGCAGAAACCAATCATCATGGGATCGATTGGTCACACCGCTGGTGCTACTAAGTTAGAAAATGTAGAGACAGATCCCAATCCAGGTCAATCAGAAAAAGGATTTACTACATTTTTAGATTCAAGTGCTAATCCTAACATTTCTGAACCAATGGCATCTAGTGCCAAAAGAAATGGGGATCAACCAGTAGGAAGCACTACTGCTGAAGATAAGAACTTAACTAAACCCGGTAATGCTGGAGAGATCGCTGCTGCCGTTCCGGGATTTATGCCAGCAGCATTCAATGGATTGTTTGCTGAAGAGTCTACAACTAATCCAACAGGTAATAAAGTATGTGTAGAGATTGCCAATCCTAATTGTGGTTCCGAAAATGATTTGAAGGGAGGACTGACATCAATCATCGGAGAAATGCTTAAAGCCACTCAGCAATCGGGTGGTAATATTGGCACGTATTATGTTAGTCAGATCAGTGGTGAACTAAACAGTTATATTGATCATGGCATGCAATATGTCAACAAAGCAGTTCGTCTTGTCAAAAGTTTTGTTGCTAGAGTTAAGGGAGAAATTGTCAAGTTAGTACGTGAAGGTGTTGATAAGTTAGTTGATCTGATTCTGTATACTGATGCTGCTGCTGAAGATGCTCTTGGTAATACAAATACAGGTCCAGTTGCTCCTGACTTAGGTATCGAACCATTTCAACCTATCACCAAAAAAGAAAGTAGAATCAAACCAATTCTTGATACTATCAATGATGTATTAGATGATCTTGGTTGTGAGATGGCAGACTTTACCGATAGAATTGCTAGTTGGTTAACTGATCTCCTTCTAGGTTATTTGATGGATGCTTACTCTAATGCTGCTTGCTTAGTTGATAATGTAGTAGAAGGTATTCTCAATCAACTCCTATCATTTATTGAAGACCTTTTAGGTAATGTTTTAGGACCACTACAAGAAATTTTATCTCTAATTGCTTCCCCATTAGATATTATTGGTAACGCTATCAATAAAGTTCTTAGTCTCCTTGGTATTTCATGTGATGGTCCAGGCGCTAAGTGTGAAAAAATTAAAAAAGAATGTATTGATTGTGGTACAGGAGAAACAGAAGATTGGTTGGATAATTTAATTAAAGAGATTGAGGACGGTAATCTAGACAATCAAACATATGTTTGTGATGAAGCAAAGAATACATCAGCATTAGATTCTCTACCCGGTACAGATATCATCTTTATTGGTGGTACATACCCGCCTGGAGAAGAAAATCCTAACGACCAAGACACTTTACCATCTGATATATTAATTTCATATTCTTCTGATGATGTTGAAGTGACAGAGGGAGAGCAAGCAGTCTTTACTATTACTAGAAGTGGTAACACAAACAAACCATCTAGTTTAACGTTATCAATTTTAGGTGGTACAGCAACTAAAGGTGTTGATTATGATAAAATTTTCAATGGAACCTCGATTGGATTTGCTCCTGGAGCAACAACTAAAACAATTGTTTTTGAAACATATAAAGATAGTATAACTGAAGGACCGGAAGAATTCTTTATTAAGATAGAACCAAACATGACCCCTCAAGGTAATGAATCTTCATTCCCAGGAGGAAATGTATTTAAATGTGTTATTAATGACTTCAATGATTCTACCGGCAATACTCCACCAACAACAACAAGTCCCGGAGAAGACACATCTCCATTTGTTCCACCATCTATCGTAACAACACTTCCTGTTATTGTTTCTTCTCCAGTTGGAGATACAACACCATTCTTACCTGAATATGTTGTAACATCTGATAAAACTTTTTATAAAGAAGGAGAAACTATTGTTTACACTATCTCCACACAAAATGTAGTAAATTATGGACCATATACGTATACATTAGAAGGTGCTATTAATGCCGCCGACGTTGTTGGTGGATTGACAGGAGAATTTAGTTTAAATGTTGATGGAACTGCTACTGTTTCGGTAGAACTAGCTAGCGACACAGACATAGATGATAATGCCATCGAAAGTATTACATTCTATCTTGATAATACTCCAGCATATGCTGATGCTTTCATCTTAGGAGATAGCGATGTTCTCAGTACAAATCCTATATGGGCAGTCACTTCCGATCTAAACTACGTAAGAGAAGGAGACACGGTAACTTTCACTGTTGAATCTCTCAATATTCCGGACGGTACTAATTTTACTTACAGATTGGAAGGAGATATTACCAGTAGAGATATTGTAGGAAGTAGAATTGAATCTAGTGTAGACGTTGATGCTCAACCATTACAAATTATAGATGGCAAATGTATTATTCCATTAACAATTGCTAGAGATGGATTGATTGAAGATAAAGAATACTTTAATTTTGTTCTAGTATCATATGTCAATGATCAAGATGCTGATGTACTAATTGAAAATGTACAGACCCAAGTAGTTATTGCTGGCCCTGCTTTAACTGACTCAAATGTAATTCCAACTTACACTGTAGACTCGGATAAAATTACCTACAATGAGGGAGAAACTATTGTATACACAGTGAATACTACTAACATCTCCAACGGAACTGTATTACAATATACATTGTATGGAGATAATATAAGTAAGGAAGACTTTGATACTAATTCACTATTTGGTACGTTTTCAGTTATTAATAATGAAGCAAAGATTTACATTGGTATTTCTGATGATAAAGTATCAGAAGGTGGAGAAACTGTTACTTTCCTCATCAATGGAACCTCAGCTTTTGTTGACGTAATTATTTTGGATGAAAATATTACTGAAGATCAACCAATTATTAATCCTAAGAAACCATGTTTCGATAAACCTCTTGCTGGCAAACCTATTACAGACAACAAAGGATCTATCATTAGTATTCCTATTATTGATCAAGGTTGTCCATATGTATTCCCACCAAAAGTTATCATTACTGGCCCCGGTTATGGTAGTTCTGCTATTGCTCTCTTAGATGAGAAAGGAAAAGTGTCGGAGGTTCGTGTTACTAGAACAGGTACAGGTTATAACATCAATCAAGATCCAGAGTTGAGATGTGTAATCGACTCATATACTCTAATTAGTCCTGGCGGAGGATATACATCAACACCTGATGTATATGTTGATGGTGTTGCTGGTAGAGCAATTGCTGTTATTGACGAGAGGGGATATCTAATTAGTGTACAACCTACTGATAGAACATCTACATGGAATGAAATTCCTCGTGTAAGAATTATTGGTGGTGGTGGATCAGGTGCTAGAGTTATCCCATCAGTGACATGTCTAGATACTAAAACATATGAAGATCAAGGTTATGCCAAGATTGGAACAGGCAAATACATTGATTGTCCTTAAGGAGTGTAGATAATGGCAGACTCAACAAATCAAACACCATCAGAAGAGACCCAATCTAAAGTGAATGGGGGATTTACTTCCGACACTAGTGAATTAGGTAAAAACTATTGGGCAGAAGGTCCAATACCAGAATTTTCTCAAATGCTTGGGGGTTTTGCTCTTACTGCTTATGAATTTCCTGAAGATGGGAGCAAGGGTATTGCTTTATACAACGGAAAAGCAGCATTTCATATTGACAACAATAATAATATAACAATCTCTGCTGGTCCACCTGGACAATCTGGGTGTGGTGGTAAATTTGTAACCAATACACAGGCACAACTACAGAAATCAAAATCAATTACGATTGAAGTTACTGGTAGAGATGATGGTGGTGTAGTTAATAAAGAGGCTGATGAAAATGGCAACGTCAGTGAAGATAGTATGCCATCATACTCACTGAAAGTTTATGGTCCTGTACATATTGAAGCTATTGGGGGCGATGTTGCTATTAAGGGAGACAACGTTACTCTTAACGCTTCGAGCACACTAAACCTAAAATCAGGCAAAGACATCAACATCCAAGCGGGTGAAAACGGTGGCAAGATTAATATGTATGGTGGTACATGTGAGATTAACACAGCATTCCTGAATAAAAATCTATCTGGTGGCGAGTATAGTGAAGGGGCAGGAGAAGTTAAAGTCAAGCAAAACAAAAAAGGTGCTAGTGTTTCAGTTGATACTCCAGGATCAATTAAGTATACAGTTAACGGAGACTATACGGTAGGTGTCCAAGGTGATTACACTATGGGTACTTCAGGTAATTATAATGTAAATGCTGATAAAGATGCTGCTTTTGCTATTAAAGGTAAGTTTTCTCAAATTATTGATGGTAAAGCAAAATTTGAGGTAAAGGGACAAGAAGTAAAAGGTACTACAGCAACACAGCAAGAGACTTTTGTTGTTGATATAGCAGCACCAAAACAGGCAAAAGTCGCTTCATTGCTAGTGAATACAGGAGGACTAACAGAATTTACGGCACTAAAAGATGGATATAAATTCGAGATTGGCAAACAACTTGCTTCATTAGAACTAACAGACAAAAATAAATTTAGTGTGACAACAGGTGCTAAGTTAGGTGCCATCAATATTGACGAGAAGCAAGCAGTTATTGAGTACGGTAAGGCTGCTAAAATTTCCATTGGAGCAGAAGAAAGTAAAATTGAAAACAATGGAGCAAGTGTAAGTGTCAAACCTGCTGAGGTTAGAGTAACTGCTCCTATGATTTACCTAAACTGAAATCGGGTTTTTGAATACCAGAATTCCGAAAAAAATTCTCCGCCATAAAATGACGAAAAAAGTTGATTATGTATGAACTTGATAAAATAACAATTATTGATAATTTCTTAGATGAAGAAATTTTAAAAAACTTAGGATCTTTTATTTTAAATGGAAATTTTAGATGGACATGTGGACCGTCGTTACTAGAAAAAAATTATGTTGATATACTAATAGATCCTCTATATGATCGTCAGTTAGTAAATCTCATATATTCCAAATATGTTGAAAATTCTAAAAATACTAAAGAACAAGAAAGTGACTATAAAATTATAATTCCATTTTTAAAAAAATTAAATATTACTACAAAACAACTTACTAGAGTAAAAGTCAACGGTAATTTGTGTAAAGAGTCAATTATGAGGTCTGGGTGGCATGTTGATGTTCCTGAATCAGAAATGGGGTATGGTATGACAGCAATATACTATATTAACACAAATAATGGTAAAACACTATTTAAAACAGGAGAAGAAATTGAGTCTATTGAGAATAGACTTGTAATTTTTCCTAATAATTTTTCACATAGTCCTCAATATCAAACTGATTGCCCCATGAGAGCAGTAATTAATATTAACTGGTTGACAAATCCATAAAATCCGAGTACGATGACTCTGTAAGGGTTCAAAAGTCATAGTGGCTCTAAATACTTAAGGAAATTGAGTGATCGTATGCTATCTACACAATACCGACTACGACTGGAATTTATTTGTAAACGTATAGCAAATAACGACGATGTAAAACTAGATGATATGATCTGGGCACAGAAACTTGCTAAGGCAAATACATCTGCTAATGAGATGTTAAAGATGGCAAGACGCCAAGCATCCCAAAACATTGAAGAGGGTAGCACAGACGATTTTCTGAATAGGATGGGTTTAGGTGATCCCGATCCATCCAATCATAAGAAGGGATTTACTGATGCTGACGATATTAAGAGTTGGTTTCACCAAGACAAACCTGATGATTGGAGACAGCGAGACTAATGCCACATGAATTTGATCCATGCGAAGCACCTATTGAAGGTGAAGTTGACAAATGGGGATTTACTATCAAACCTACTATTAGTGATACTGAATTAATTCTTAGGTGTCTAAGGAATGCTCCTTGTGGATGTGACAAAAAGCAAGTTGAACGATTGATTAAACAATACAATGACTAAGAAACAATATAAACAATTACTGCTCGATCACTTCACAGAGCAGTTAGACAAACTCACAGCAAAGGAACTGAAGGAACTTGCTGAGAGACACACATGAAGGATTATGTCTGTATCGCCATGTGGGATCCTATTTTCGAGATGATGCGGTATCATTGGGTACACAAGTCAGAAAAGGATCCTGAGCAATTCGTGAAAAATCTTAACCCAGAGCAAGAACGACTATGAGTAGTAAGATGCTGTTTCTGGTTGACATTGGTAATGGTAGATGTGTCAGTCACGATGGATACATCCAAATTGGTATTTTCTCTCATAGTGTAGAGAAGCATCTAGAGTTAAATCCTGAACAAGAATGGCAGGTAACATACTGGATGCCTGATCCATTCTGTATTAGATACCCACGACCTAATTATCAGCATACAATGAAGGCGAATGAAGGTTCTCCTAAGACTGATAATGCTGGTGATAGTCGTCCTAGAGACTTCCCAGACCAAGCAACAAATAGACTGGAGAGAACATTATGAAAATGTGGGAGACAAAATGCTCTGGGTGTGGTAATATGGTGCCAGCAAACCAGTGTCCTCAGGTTGGGTGCTATGTCCCTTCCAAGGGCAAATACGAAAACTCTTTATGTAAACCCTGTTGGTTAATGAAAAAATTATGGAAGTAATTATAGAAGGCAAGGTCAAAACTGTATACGCTGGTGACGATGCTGATCGTGTCATCATTGAGTATCATGATAAGGTGACTGCTGGTAACGGTGAGATGGTTGATCATCCACTGGGTAAGGGATCACTATGCTGTAGTATCTCTGCTCTTATCTTTGAGAAACTTGCCAAAGAACATATCCCAACACATTATATTAATATGGTTGGTGCTAACAAGATGATCTGTAGGAAAGTAGACATCGTTCCACTGGAAGTTATCTGTCGTAACCGTGCTGCTGGATCTATTGTTCGTGAGACAACTCTCCAAGAAGGTTACTCACTACCACATCCTATTGTTGAGTTCTTTCTGAAGGACGATAGCAAGCATGACCCTTTACTGACAAGAGATCGTGTACGGTTGATGGGACATGATCCAGAACCTTTCATTGAGATGACTTTACGTATCAATGACATCCTTCGTTCACTGTTCTACATCTTGGGTATTGATCTGGTTGACTTTAAGATCGAATTCGGTTATACTGCTCATGGTGAGTTGCTCCTTGCTGATGAGATCAGTCCTGATAGTATGAGACTATGGAAGATTGGTGGTGATGAAAGATTTGATAAAGATCTATTCAGAAATGCTGAGGGGGATATCGTTCCTGCTTATCGTGAAATCCTTGATCGACTACAACCACTCGCAATCCAATGAACAAATTTGAATTTAATTTTGTAAAAAAAGGCGTATTTGAATTACGAGAAATTGATTGGTGGGGATTTGAACCAGAGGATAGTGTAGAGATTCAATCTCATTGGAAAATGTCCCATTTAGCAGTAGAGATTGGGTTATTTCCATCTGTCGGCCAGGCAAGAAAGAATGGTTGGGGTGATGATATCCCAGAAGGATACACTGAAATAAAAAAAATAGGCAAGATGAATAAGATTATATTCATTCACAATCCATCTGATGAATGGATAAGTGAAGGACAATTCCTATGAATTGTGAGTTATTATCCTGCCAAAGAAGAGAGTTGACCCGACAACTTTGGGTGAATTTTAGAACAGAAAAAGTACCAATGGAATGGTATAGAACAAACAAACCTACTACATCACCTTTTGTAAAATGAAACTCTACCTTGATGATGTAAGAACTCCACCAGAAGAATGGACTCTCGTATCAAATGTAAAGGATATGATGTTCTTAACAGCAACTGAGAAACCTACTCACATCTCTTTGGATCATGACCTTGGAGATACAGATCCAGATCATACTGGATATGACTTTATGTGTTGGTTAGAAGAGGCAGTTTTCTCTGGTGAATATACTAAAGACGACTTTCCAATCATCACATTTCATACAGACAATCCAGTAGGTCGTGAAAATATGAGAAAATCTTTGGAAAGTATTAATCGTATGCTATACTAATGGAGGACAACTCATGACCATCAAAGAAAAGAAAGCACTTATTAAAACACTTGAGAATGCCTACAACACTTGTTTTGATTGTGGACATAAGTATGGAGTTTATTCTGTAGGTTGCTCTTCTGTCTATGAATCAAAGTGTGGTGTATGTGGTGAGACAAAACCCATCACAGAAACCAGGGACTTTGGTTATTTCATCACTGGTATTCGTAAACTTAAACTTGAGATTCAAAATGAAACATCATATTCCTGATGAGATTAGAAAGAACTGCTTTGATTGCTTCAAGAGTTTGAATGAAGCAGAGAGAGCAGTTGTTATGTTTGGTGAGGAAGAGTATCGTAAATCATTAGACCTTGAGAATGATGATGCTCCCTGTTGGGTTATGAATTCTGGAGAGACACATGGATTTGTAGGTTGGAATCCTATTTGTATTCCAACGATGGACTACATCGTATGGAAACTAGCAGGTTTTAGTAAAAGAAAAGCAGAAAAATACTTGCGTGATGTCACGTCTCGATATCACGAACAAATCACTAAAGGAGAAATTTACTAATGGCAAGTCAAAAATTAGCAATGACAGTGGGTCAAGTTGCTGCTGAGTATCCACAATTTTATTCTGATAGAATTAAATATGAAAAGAGAGTAATTTTAGAGTCTTTACAGTGGAGAGTTGATAATCCTTTTGCTAAAAATTTATCTGTCCGTAAGGACAGTATTCTTAATTATTTTCCTTATCTCTCCAAAGAAGCAGTACGAACAGTTCAATCTGCATTTCGTGCTAGATTCTATGATAATAAAGATGATACAGATTATTCCAAATATTGGAATGAACCAGCACTCTCTCAAGTTTTTTCTAGTTTAGATAAGACTAATGCAGCACTTAAGAGAATTCTTATTGATGGTGAAGGTCCTAACGGCACTTTAATTGCTCGTGAAGGTTTTATTCCCGCCGATATTACTAATTTTATTTCCATGGAATATAATGGTCTTACTTTTGGTGGTAGATTAAAATCAGAAGCACACTTTTACGCTGTAATCGACACAATTAAAAACTTTTGATTATGGATTATAAGACTTCTGGAGTTGATATTATCAAGGGACGTTCCTTTGTAGAGTATATCAAAGCACTAGCACCTAGTGTTGGTGGGTTTAGTGGAATGATGGAGATCCCATCAGGATATGAGAAACCTGTGTTGGTATCTGGTGCTGATGGTGTTGGAACTAAAATTAATATCTGTAGGATTGCCCGTGATTATACAACTATTGGTCAGGATCTCGTTGCTATGTGCGTCAATGACGTTATATGTTCTGGTGCTAAACCATTATATTTTTTAGATTATATCTCTACTAAATCACTTGATGCTAACGTCAGTGACATTGTGTATGGAGTTAATGTTGGTTGTGTAATGGCTGGTATGGAACTCCTAGGTGGAGAAACGGCAGAACATTATAGAGCAACTGAATATGACCTTGCTGGTTTCTGTACTGGTATTGTAGAGAAGAATGAGATTGTTGATGGAACTAATATTCGATCTGGTGATGTAGTCATTGGTATTGAGAGTAGTGGTCTTCATAGTAATGGATACACTCTTGTTAATGATATGCTATGGAGAAATTACATTTACTATAAAGAGATGCCTGAGTTGTTGATTCCAACTACCATCTATGCTCGTCTAATCCATCATCTATTGGATGAAGTTCCTATCCTAGGTATGGCACACATCACAGGTGGAGGACTGCCTGAGAACCTTCCACGATGCCTTCCAGCAGGTCTTAAAGTTGATGTTGACTATGATGCTTGGGAGAGACCAGAACTCTTTAACAAGATCCAGGAGGCAGGAGACATTGCTGAGAATGAGATGAGAAATGTATTCAATCTTGGCATTGGATTTTGTTTGGTGGTGCCGCAAGAAGTAGCAACACTGACTCAAACTTTGATTTCTGATACTCCATTTGGTATGAGGTCATGGATTATTGGAGAAGTAAAATGATAGACAAAATTGATACACAAGGCATGAGTGTTCCTGGTAAATCAAAGAAACCAAGTAGTTATGCTCCTATGCCAGTAAAAATCCGTACAATCTTCACTGAAGAAGAACGTATAGAGTTGAAGCAGATTATCAATGAAGCACTTGATGAGAGAGAACGAGCATGAAATTTAAAGCATTAGTATTCATCCGACTACGATCACAGGTTGATGACTCTCCTGGCAATGCTGTGAGAGACGGTAGTAAGCGATTGTCTGAGTTGAATATCAAGAAACTTAGACTTGGTAAGGTGATTGATATTTGGTTGGAAGCAGAGAGTAGAGAGTATGCTGAGAAAGAAATCGAAATGCTTTCCGATCGCTTTTACGCTAATACAGTCATGGAAGACTGGGACTACGAACTGACTGAGATTGAAACTTTTCCACAAGGTATTGAATAATGGATGATTTTAACACACCAGGATCAAATAAATCTTGGATGGATGATGGATTTAAAAAATATATAACAGAGTATCAACTAGATAATGTTGTAAATATATTAGATGCTGAGATCAAACGTTGTCGTGTTTATAACAGCGACAATCGAGATGAAGTATATAATCAAATCACTATCACGTATAAAGAAAAACCATGCAAGCAGTAATTTATTCTAACGGTAGTCAAGAGTGTGAGCGTATAGCATCACTACTTAAATCATTAGGTGGAGAATTCCTGGAGTATAAACTCAATGAACATTTTACTCAAAGAGCATTTGAAGCAGAGTTTGGATCTGAGGCAACATATCCTCAGGTTGCTATTGGTGCCAAGCATCTTGGTAACATGCATGATACACTTCATTATATGAGTGACAAAGGTCTCCTTGTGTGATATAATACATGAAGTGCTTCCTTAGCAATCTGGTGAATGCAGCAAACTCATAATTTGCCTAAGGAGAGTTCGATCCTCTCAGGAAGCATTTGCGAGTGTGGCGGAATCGGTAGACGCACCAGACTTAAAATCTGTTGAGAGCAATCTCGTGGGAGTTCAAGTCTCCCTACTCGCATTCCATAAATAATAATGTTGTGGAAACCACCATGAAATACCAACTATCACAACGATATTGCTTTTATATGGGCATGACTGTGAGAATGTACTTTATTCAAGATATACCTTATACCTTTGATGAATTACCCCAGATTATACAGGATCATCCTTCTGTTCAAGCAGAAGCATTATTAGGTAAAGATTGGGACGATGAAGAACTGTATAGATCATCATCGTATCTTATGGCAGAAGAATGCCATCCACTAGTATTTGACATTCAATTAAATAATCCTCAACTATTGCCACAAGATGATTGAAACTTTATATGAATGGTTGACTGGTAAATTTGAGAATAAAATTCAAGCATTTTCAAACCCATCAAAGTATGCTATGATCCGAGTGACACATACTCCTATATGGGGTGATTGGTTCTATGGAGAACAAGCATATACTTATCAACTGACTAAACCATACCGACAGTTTGTACTTCATCCTGTTCAGAATGGAGAAAATTTTGTAATTACAAATTATGAAATAGTAAATAAAGAACAATTTGTTGGAAGTAAAAATCTTGACAAATTGACTAAAGATATGCTAAGATTAAAAAATGGTTGTGATGTAAAACTTACATTTAGCGGATCTTCTTTTACAGGAGGATTATCTGGATGTGATTGTTATGTAAAATGGAATGGAAGAGATACTTATCTCCAAAATGAAATTGAATTGACATCTAATCAATACTGTGTGAAAGATCTTGGGTTTTGCCAAACAAATCATAACCAAATTTGGGGATCTAAGCACGGTAGGTTTGAATTTAAAAGAATGCCTGCCTAGCTCAGCTGGTAGAGCAGGGCTTTTGTAAAGCTCAGGTCGCAGGTTCAAGTCCTGTGGCAGGCTTGGGGAGTACAAAAGATCTCCGTATAGAAGGAGCGCCCCTTAAATGTCGTTGTGGCGGAATTGGTAGACGCGCTAGGTTTAGGTTCTAGTGAGGTAACTCGTGGAGGTTCAAGTCCTCTCAGCGACACTATGGAAATTATAGATAACTTCTTATCAGAAGAAGATTACGAAAAACTTAATACTGCTATTGTAAAATCAAATTTTGAATGGGGTAAATCTACTATTCTTACTGGAGGTAGATTTCAATTACATAAAATATTTAATATTCAATTTGTTCATAAATTTATTAAAGTTCACACAGAATCGATTAACGATGTTCTTGTAGATTACAAGTTAGAAAAAAGTAAGCACTATAATATAATAGAACCAATATTAGAAAAAATTAATTATTCAAGAATAATTAGGATTAAAGCAAACTTAACTGTTGGGATGCTAGATCCTAAACCATCAGGATACCATATAGATGTTGGTGAAGGTAATAATGTCAGACCAGGATTTACTGGAATATATTATGTTAATACCTGTAATGGATATACTTTATTCCAAAATGGCACTAAAGTTCAAAGTGTGGCAAATAGAATGGTGATATTTGATAATCAATTAAAACATAGTGGAGTATCTTGTAGCGATAACAGGTATCGAATTGTTATCAATTTCAACTGGTTGCCTTGATTGCCCTTGTATAAATACATTGAAGAAGAAAGAATAACCCAGGGTTCGGCTAATTATGGCTCTAACAAGACTTGATAATCTGTTCTCAAGTAAGACTGGTAAGTACCTTTACGTATCACCAGACGACTTTAATGCTACTGATGAACTAGACAATAGAGGAAATAGTCCTTTACGTCCCTTTAAGACCATCCAGAGAGCTTTTATTGAGGTAGCGCGCTATTCATTCCTACCTGCTCAAGGTGGTGAGTCTGTACCTGATCGTTTTGACCAGTTCAGCATTATGCTGATGCCTGGTGATCACTATATTGATAACCGTCCTGGACTCGTAGATCTCCAATCTGGAGACAATCAGCGTTATTTTGACGCCAAAAATCTTATCACTGCTAACCGTGGAGAGATTATTGACCGTTCTTTTGCTGAAATTGCTGTTCAGTATGATGAAGTTGCTTGGGGTACAGACTGGATCGTTCCTGGAGATCCTGCTGTTGATGATCAAAACAGATTCTATGATTCTTATCGTCTAATCCAAAAAAATAGAGACTATATTCAGTCTAGAGCAACTGCTGAAGTTGCCGTTCAATACCCTGATTTCTACTTCCCCGACGAACCACAAACTGATAGTGCTAGCAGATTTGCTGATGCTTATCGTTTGATTCTTCAGAATAAGTCTGATCTAGTTGATCTTGCCTGGACTCACACTCTTGCTGCTTATCCTGCTATCAATACAACTGAAACTAAGTGTAAGCGTGACCTTGGTTATTATGTTGAGCACTTAGCACTCGACTTGTTCTATGGTGGCAACCAATATACTAGAGAGTTTATTCTTCAGTATTTTGAGAATGCTACAACTCAGATTGGCAATGGTCTAGCAGGTGAAGAGACTGAATCTCTCTATGCTTTTGCTGCTGCTTCTGAATTAATGAAGGCAGCGATTACCAACCAGAGTAGTGTAACTCTAAATTCTACGGCATATGATATTACTTCCTGGACAAAGGATCTTACTGTAACTGCTGATCCTGCTACTGGTTCTAATACTGATTCTGCTTCTTGTGCTAATGTTCAGACAGCAATTGATACTCTAACTACAATTGTTAATGATGTATTTACCGCTGGTAATACTAATAGTCTTCCTGCTTTAGATGCTGGAGACGGTAGTGAAGGTAAACTCAAGTGTAAGCGTGACGTTGGTTACTTTATTGATGCTATTTCACTTGACATTGTTCAGGGTGGTGGTAACGTTTATACTAGAAAGTATACTCAAAACTATTTTAACGCTGGCGGAACTTCCTGGGTAGATGATGGTCTTCAGGGTGAAGAGCAAGAGTCTGTTGTTGCTTTCAATAAAGCAAGAGACTTAATGATCGAAGCAGTTGCTAATCAACTTGGTTATAAAGATCTATCTCTCACTCATGATTCTGCTGGTACTGGATCTGGAACTGAGTATGATCCCGCTTCCTGTGCTAACGTAACAAGCACGATCACAACTCTTGCTGGTATTCCTGTAACTTATTTCCAGCAAGGTAGTCTTGATAACTTTGTCGAAGAAACTGTTGCTGAGAACGAACCTGGGGCAGCAAAGTGTAAGCGTGACATTGGATATATTGTTGATGCTGTTGCCGCTGACCTTGGAAATGGTGGTAATGGAAGTATTATTGCTGCTGCTAAAGCATATTTTGACAAGAACGGTATTCCAATTAGCGATGGACTTATCGGTGAAGAAGCACAATCAGTTGTTGCCTTCAATTACGCTGGCGTAATGATGAAGAAGGCAGTTACCAACCAACTGTATTCTAAAGATCTTACTATTCTTGCTGGTCCTGCTTCTTACACTGGTTATGAAACAAATGATCCTATTGTTCCTAATCTTCCCTCAGGTAATTCTGCTACTTGTGTAGATGTTCAATCAAGTATTGATACTTTAGTTGGTATTATTTCTACGGTTATTACTGATGGAGATCTTGATAGTCTTAGTAGTGTACAAGTTACCGGAGATATTCCTTTATTCAACTACAACAAAGCATTACAAGAGTGGCAAGATAATAGTATTCTAGATCTTTCTAATCCAGACAATGCTCTCTACAAATTCAATTCTGCTTCTGGTGGCGCTATTGTTCCTAGAGGTTGTTCTCTTATCGGTTATGACCTTCGTCGTACCATCGTTCGTCCTTTATATGTTCCTGATCCCGCGGACCCATCTGTAGAAAGAACTTCAATCTTTAATCTAACGGGTGGTTGCTATATTTGGCAGTTTACAATTAAGGATGGAGACACAACAGTCAACTCTCCACTATTTGATACTGCTGCTAATGTAGGTAAGGTTTACTATCAGAAAGGTAATAATACTGCTTTAGCAATTCCTGAGTATTCTCACCATAAGATCTGTATCATGACTTATGCTGATACAGATGATCTACAACTGTATTATGATAAGGTAGGTACAGCATTTTCTCTATTCCAACCAACTATTGACGATGGAGACTTTAATGCTCTTCCACAAGAAAATAGAATTGTTGGACCTCTATCTGATACTAGAAGTATTATTAATATCAGATTGGTTGAGCAACTTGCTAGTGGCAAAACTGTCATCGAAGCAACAACCAAAGTTGCTCATGGATATTTCAAAGAGCAGTTTGTTGCTATTATTGACACCGGACTTAATGATGCTTTAAATGGCACATTTAAAGTCACTGCTATTGACGAAAATAATCCCAAACTATTCCGTTATGAGGTAGATGTAACTCCTCAGCAGTTGGGTCTGGATATCAATTTAACAGGTTATACTACACCTGATCTAAGTCTTGCTGCTAGAGCACAAGCAGAGATTGATTCTGTTGAGTCTGCTTCTCCTTATGTCTTTAACTGTTCCATCAGATCCACTTGGGGTCAATGTGGTATGTGGGCAGACGGTTCTAAGGCGACTGGATTCAAGTCGATGGTCGTAGCTCAATATACTGGAGTTAGCCTTCAAAAAGATGATAGAGCATTCATCCGTTATGATGAATTTAGTAACACTTGGAACCAAGCATCACTATCTGATGCTTTCGCTACTGTTCCTTATCACGCTAAAGGTGATGCTTACTGGAAGGATGACTGGAGAAACTTCCACATCCGTGCTTCGGATGATTCTTTCGTTCAGTGTGTTTCGGTCTTTGCTGTTGGTTTCTTCGATCACTTCCTGATGGAAAGTGGTGGCGATATGTCCATCACGAACTCCAACTCCAACTTCGGTAATACATCACTTCACTCAATTGGTTTCAAAGGATTCTCCTTCAACCAAGATAAGGGTGGATACATTACTGATATTGTTCCTGTTAAAAATGTTGATACCAGTGCTTTTAATGAGACGGATCTTAAGTATTATCCTCTTTCTAATCAAGCAACAAAAGTTGATGGTAATCAGACCAGACTATATTACTCTGGCGATGATGTATATTCTCCTTTCGAGAAACCTGCTACTTCAATTGACGGATACAGACTTGGTGCTTTAACTAATGATAAAGTATTCCTGAAACTACCTAAAGCTGGTGGTGGTAATGATATCTACGAATCTATTGTATCTCCATCTGGTTTTAATCAGTATACGGCTTCTCTTGAAACTCTTAATCCAGATGGGGTTCTGATTAATAACAATGCTCAGGATGCTGCTACTCTAATTGAGACTAATAAAGCTTTTATTCAAAGAGAAGCATATAATTACATTATTACACGTTATCCTGATTTACAAACTGATACTAGTATTACTATCACAAAATGTGAAAGAGATATTGGATATATTGTTGATGCTGTTATCCAAGATTTAAAACTTGGTGGTAATATTAATACAATTCAGGCAGCAGAAGGTTACTTTGTTGGTGGTACTCTTGCTTACATTGAAAATGAATTTAATGAATCTATCGAGGCATATGAGTATGTAAAGAACATCATTATTGCTGCTATGAGGAATTTTGATTATCTAATCAAAAATCCAGTAATTACTCAAGGTTCTGCTATTATTAATGTTGGCAATACACAGGGTCTGCTAGTTGGTATGACTGTTAATCAGTATCAGTATACTGATGTTGCTAATGGAGATCCGGTTGGCACTGCTAATTTCTATAATGGTAGATTAACTGATGTTGCTATTGCCACCAATACTTTAATTCCTAATAATGCTTATATTAGAAGAGTTATTGACTCCGAAAGAATTGAGATTGGTAATTCAGATCCTGTATTAACAACTGATTCTCAGGGATTTGTTTCTGCTACGTATGGAAATGCTGTAGTAGCATCAACCACTTCACTTAGTGGTGCTTATCTTTACTTCGAGTTCCCTAAAACAGCATCTAATTTAGATAGTGATGATGTTTTAAAAGGTGGATACAGTGATATTAATCCGGTAAGAGATAGCGAAGTCCTTCAGGATACTAGTGTTTGGGATGCCGCCGATCAAGGTTATCCTGAGTGTAATGATATTGCTACTCTTATCCAAGGTTATTTCACTGAATTTTTCCTAATTCTTAACAATGGATTGACACCTCTTGGTGGTACTGAAGTTGATGCTTCTAATTTAATTCTTGCCAATAAAGATTTAATTGCTAATGAAGCAGTAGAGAGAATGCTTCTTGATCCTGCTAATTCGGGATTCGTTATTCCTAATGGAAACCAAGAATGTATTGACGATGTTAAGTTGTTCTTAGACGCAATTGCTTATAATATCAAGTACGGTGGAAATAGTAACGTTTACGATGGAGCTTTACTTTATGTACAGCAACCTGGATTAATTAACGGCGAGAGAGACGAGTCTTTACAAGTTTATGTTGAGATGAGAGATCTAGCAATCTCTGCTATGAAGAACGAGCCAATCACAATTCAAGGTTCTCATGGTCTAACACAGACTATTGATAATAACGTTCTTGGCGATACTTCAGGACAACCTGGAGTTTATGATTTTGCTAATGATTGTGCCGATGTTGCTGCTACAATTACTACATATACCGCTCTTATTACTCAAGCAATCGGAACTGATGCTGTTCCTGGAAACTTAGTCGGTATTACTAGAACAGAACCTTCTTTCAATGTTGCTACTAGAGTTGAACCAGTTATAGATACTGCTAATCTCGCTTCACGTGCTACTCTGTTCACGATTAACACTGGTGGATCTACTTCTGATCCTCACTTATTTGAGACTGGAACTCCAATCCGATTGGTTCCTAAGGTTAGATCTGGTGTTGATGCTGCCACTGTGGATAAGCGTGTTATTAGACTTCCTAAAGGATTTGATACTAACACTATCTATTATGTAATTGCTCCTGGTAGAACTACTGAGCCAGAAGATTATTCTGATGGTGTTACATATCCTAATGTTTTTGAAAAGACCAACACAACTAAGTTGATGCTGGCAACTACAAAAGAAAATGCCGCCGCTGGCATCTACATGTATTCTCCAGAGACTGAATCTGTTGACTTTGATGTAGAAATTGCTGTAAATCAATTTGTTCTTGATGAATCTTACAATCTTTATCAGTATGTTAGTAACTTCCCAACTGGATTAACCGACGTTATTGAAACAGATGTTCCTCATGTTTTTGATGTTCCTGGAAATGAAAATGTTGTTCAGGAAATTTTCTTTAGAACATTTGGAATTGGATCTACTCTTCCCCAAATTACTGACTCTGGTGTAACTTCTGAAGTAGATACTAATAGTTACTACTACGTTAGATTTGTAACACCTAAAACCTTTGCTGTATTCAACACTAAAGCAGAGGCAGTAGCTGGTTCTCCTAGAATTACTTTTGCTCCTAGTTTTGGTTCAAATTTCTACGTCTTTGCTAACAAGCGTGTCTCTCCTGTTAAGTTTGATCCAACCAGAGATGATAGTGCTTTACCAGTAGATAATCAAGAGACTACTACTGGTCAGTGGTACATTCAAACTACAGATGCTTATGATCCTGCTGTAAATATTCAAGCAAGAATGAATGAGATCGGTCAAGATCTCAAAGATGCTCGTTCTAAGAATACCTCATTTAAGCGTCTTAATGATGAAAGAACTGCTTTAGATAGAATCTATCGTCTACGTTATGTAATTCCTAAGTATGCTGATGGTGTACGTGATCCTTTAAATGGATTTGTTATTAAGGCAAGAACTGATGAAACTAGAAAACTTCTACCACAAAGAATTCTTCTAAAACCCACTGCTTCTGGTCTTGCTGATGTTGCTCTGTTTGAAACTCAAATTCAACTAACTGCTGGCGGCACACTTGCTCAGCAATTGGGTCTTCCTGCTTCTTCACTTGATCCTAATTTTGAATATGATCCATATTTAAACACTCAAGTTAAGAAAATTACTTCTGATAGAGTTTCCTCTAAAACGGCTTTTAGTATTCAATCTGCTAGACAAGTTAATTTAAGTGGTACTGATTATCTAGAATTGACAGTATTTGATCTCACTATTACGGATGATTCCGTAAGAAATGAGCAATTTGTAACTGTTAAGATCAACGCTCCTCAAGGTGGCGGTGGTGCTTTCAGAATCAACACTTCTGTTTCTACTGAACTTAATAAAATTACTTGGAATGGATTCTCTTCAGGATTTGCTTTTGTACAAGGTTACTTCAACCCAGATGGTACGGACGAGCATTACCTAGTTCTTAAGGGACTAGATGGCGATGTTGTTCGTTATGATAAAAATTCTGCTACTACCTTCTCTCAACCAGTTCTAGATGCTGATAACGATCCTGTATTGGATGGTAACGGTAATCAAGTTCTAATTTATGCTACTCTACAGGCAAAACCAAATAGTGTTGGTTCACCTAACAATTCACTAAGCAAATCTGATAGAAAAGACTATCTTTACAGTGATAAGAACTCTAATGTTCTTACCATGACTCCTGGCGATGTTATTACTGATGATGATGGTAATGACTATGAAATTGCTCTTGTGGAAGATGCTGGTCAAATTGAAGATACTTTCTATATCTTTGATATCGAAGAGATCAAGCGTCGTATTCCTAATCAGCAAGAAGGTATCTACTACTTAACTTGTATTAAAGGTAATATCTCTCCATTCCCAACTGGTCCTGGAGTTGGCACTAACTTCCGTGGATTTAAGTTCTCTCAGCCTATCGGTCAACTATATCCATTAGATTACAAGAACGATCCCTTGTGGTTCCAAGTCCGTCCAGATGGCACTAGAGACACAACAATTCTTGATACTGACCCAACGGTTTGTGCTGCTGATAACTTTGTTCATGGTCTCGTTACTACTAACGACTTCAAGAATAGCGAAACTAAAGAAGTTGTTCTTGACTTCATCGAGAACCCTGCTCTAAACAGATACGAATATACTACTAATGCTATTGAAGCACAAAGTGGTAATGCTGCTTCAGGTTCTGAAGATCGTTTGATTCCTATCTCTGGTGATTCTGTATATCCGACAGAGAACAAACTGTATGTTGAACTTAGAAGACCTTCTATTGCTAGATCTGGTAACCACACATTTGAGTATCTTGGATTTGGTCCAGGTAACTACTCAACTGGTTTCCCACTTCGTCAGGAAGTTGTTCTATCTGACATTCAAGACTTCTATGCTCAAGCAAAACGTGAGAATGGCGGTATCGTCTTCTACACGGGTCTAAACTCTAACGGTGACCTCTATATTGGTAATCGTAAGATTAACGCTATTACAGGCGAAGAGACGTTCCTTGAGAAAGCAGAACTACTATCATCTGATGATGATGGTGGAGATATCGGTGGTTTGGTCACAACATTTGAACTTCCTGTTGCTTTTGAGCAAGAAATTACCGTTGACGGTAATGCTTTATTCAACAATCCAGTAACAATTAATGTTGACGATAACGAACCAAATGCCTTCACTGTTGTTGCTAATGTTGACTCTAATGCTGGTGGAGATTTAACTTTAGATTCTAGTGCTTTTAGTAGATCTACGATTGCTTCTGAAGGTAATGTAGTTATTCATCAGAATCAAATTTTCTCTGCTATTTACAGACTTAATCCACGTGGTAGCACTTTACTTTCTGGTCAAGATTACAGCATCAGAACACATGTTAATCAAGGTGCTGGTAATGTTCCCACTAATGCTACGCCGAATCAGACTAATTCCGATTTAGGATTTGCCGTTCAATTTGGAACTGCTCAACCTATTTCTGGAGATATTTTACTCAAAGGCGAAGAAGTCGGTAGAACTGGATCATTGGGTTGGATTTATGCTAACTTCTACAATCCAGTAACTGTTGGTATTGCTTCTCATACTGCTATGGGAGGATCTCTAGTACAATTTAATACTGTAACTGGAACTGCTCCTGCTGATCTTGATATTGTTCTTGGATCTATCGTTAAGATTTCTGATCTAGATGGCAGATTTATTAACGTTAACGGTATTAGAACTGTTACGGCAGTAACTGGATCTTATTTCCAAGTACAAGCGCCAGTAATTATTGAGACTAGTTCTGTTGATGATCCTTCAACTTTAGCAACATCAGCTGTAATTGCTGTTTCTTTAAGTAAGTGGACTGAAACTGGTGTATTAGGTGCCGAAACTTTAAGGACTGATACTGGCACCAACGGTGATTATAAACTAGGTATTAATACTCTTGCTAGATCTGCTCATACCGATTATCAGAAAGGATTTGTATCTATCGCTGTAGAACCAAGAGCAAACTTAGATGTTGTAGGTACGGCATTTATTAGTGGTAAAACACTTGCTTCTAATGGATATGATACTCAGGCATTACTTGCTAATAGAACTTTCTTAGAAGAAAATAATGCTCTATTAGTTGGTGGAAATTCATCCTTACCTAATGATAACTCCACGTTTAGAGTTTCTACAACTAATGGTCTTCAGGCAAATGGCAATCCTAGAACTATTTCTGGTGGTAGAGTTGGCATCAATGTTACTGAAGGCAACACAAATCATACCTTAACTGTTGTTGGTGATGCTAAAATTACAGAAAATGTTACTTTAGATGAAAACCTAGCAGTTAATGGTGGATCTCTATCTACCACATCATCATCGTTTAGTTTGATTGATGGTGGTGCCACAACGGTATACTTTGCTTCCGAAGCAAAGAATTTGTTTATAGGTAACTCGGTCACTGGTAGTGATACCACTGAAGCTTCTCCTCAAGTTATTACCGTTTCTCCTTCTGCTCAACATCAAGAAATTAATATTGGTACATTTACTGAAGACGGTATACTAAGAGTCCATAGTGGAGGTACATCATCTATTATTTCTCTTGGTACTTCTGACTTAACAAGTACAAATTCTGTTTCGGTTATCAAGATTGGTGGTGCTTATTCTAAGCAGTCTAACTCTTTAATAAACGGTTCTGTTACTAAATTACAAACTAGATTTACTCAAGTTGATGGTGATTTAAGTATCGGAACAGCATTAGTTTCTGGCACGGGAATTGCTACATTAAGTTCACCTGCTCAGCAAGTTAATCTATTCACTGTTACAACTTCTAAGTTGTATATTGGTAGTGCTGCTTCCAGAACATTTATTGGTGCTCAAGGTGGATTTACTCAGATTAATAACAGTCTTGTTGTTAAATCTTCTTCTACACTTGAAGGTGATGTAACACTGTCAGGCGGTCTTAATTCTGGTGAATTTGAAGTACGTAGAGGTTCATTCTCTACTGATTCTCCTTCACATGTTCAAGGTGGTGTTGATCTTCCTAATATTGACCTCTTTAGTAAGACAGAAATTTCTCAGTTTATTGACACCCAGTCTAGTTTCTACGGCGGATCAACAGATGCTGTAGGAGGAACGGCAGCAATTGATGAATACTATCTACCATTTGCTACTCCTAGTACCACGACAGTCTTTACTGTTGGTGCTTTCCTTCTCATTGATCGTTCTATTCTAGCAATTTTCGATCCAACAGATTTTACTGCTAATGTAACTCCTAGTAGTAACGTAATTACTAGTGCTAGTGACGTATCTAACTTCGATACAATTAATAGTTGGGTACGTATTGATCCTCTTTCTTCTGCTACTTTTGCTGATGGTACACAATATGCTCAGATTACGACTATTGCTGGCACAACTTTAACACTAAGTAAGAGTTTTGCTGGCGGTGTTGCTGCTGGCAGTGTTAAATTTAGTGGAGGTGATTCAACTCAAGGTGATTCTCCTGTTGGTGAACAGTACAGTGAACTTGTTGAAATTGTTGAACTTACAAACCTCAATAATGTTTCTGGCGATTCACTACGTGTGATGGTCAAGAGAGCAATGAACCAACGTGATTCTGGCACTGGTGGAATGATCACTGGTACTCCAGCAAATTTACCAACTGGTGCTGAATCTTCTTCTTATAAGTTCTTGAGAACAGATCACCCTGATAATGCTTTACTAATTAGATATGATCTAGCAAACGATGTTAGCTTCATTGATGATGTTAGTGGACTTCCTTCTGCTTCTGGAGGAACTCTAGCAGATGTCAATACTGGAGAATTCTCCGGCACAGTTGGAGCAGGAGATATCTTAAGATTCAGTGATTCTGAATTAGCAATCATTACCGATATCAATACAACATCACCACAAAGACTTGTTGTTAATGATGGTTCCGATCAGAACCCTGTTGAACAGTTTAGTGTAGATTCCACAACTGGTGAAGTTAATGTTGCTGGTGATATGACAGTGAATGCTAATTTCACTCTCATTGGATCCACAACTCCCAATTCCCAGGTATTGAGCATTACTACTGGTGGTTCTTCACCAGTAACTACATTTATGGTTGATTCTGCTACTGGAGATACTTGCCTTAAGGGAGACTTTGGTGCTAGTGGACCAAATTGTGATCTATTTACAGTTGATTCTGAAACTGGATTGACGACAGTAAGGAGTGGTGACTTCCTCGTTACTGGTGCTTCTACTAGCGATCAAAAACTTATCTTACAAAATAGTACAGGTAATTTGACGATTTCTGGTAATCTTACTGTTCAAGGTACTACTGAATCCAATATCGCTGGTCCTTTACAGATTGATGGCGGCAACTTACAACTTAATAAAATTGATCAATCTCCTGAATGGACAACTGGCGGCGCTATTGAAGATGGAGATACTATTTTCTATAGTGGTAACATTTATACTGCTGTTGGTAATGGTAATCTTGGTACTGTTCCTCCAACACATACCACAGGAACGATTACTAATGGTGGAGTGGATCTAACCTTCTTGAAATCAAAAGTTCCTGAAGAACTATTTGAAGTTGAAATTGATGGTTCTATGAACTTCGCTGGACAGGAAGGATTCTTCACTCCAAATGGTGCTAGAAAGTGGGAATTTGTTGGTGCTGGCGAAGAAGTATTTGATACGGCAGTAAATGTTAACTACTTTATTGCTCCTTCTTCTGATATTACTCTTAAACTACCAGAAAATCCAATTACTGGAGATATGATTAGAATCGTTGATGTTGGTGGAAATCTAACTTATAACGTAACTTTAAGAGTACGAGCTAAGGATAATGTTGCTGTTCAAGGAGATAACACAAATGGTAATACTCCTGACCTAAGTAGTATTAACTACGATGGTGGTGAACTGGTTGTTCAAACTCCTCATGCTGCTTTAGGTCTTATTTACCTAGGTAGTACGAATTTTGATAACACAACAACTGGAGCCCCATCGACAGCACAAGGTTGGTGGTTAATGGAAATCTAATGGCAGGATATAACGTAATTAAAACCCAAAGAGCACTCCCTATTGGTTCTTCACAACCATGGGGAGGAAACGTATCGGAAATTCCGAATGGATGGTTATTATGTAATGGTGCCGAGCTCGAAGCATCAGATTACCCACTATTAGCACGTATCTTACGAGATACCTATGGTGGAACAAATTTTACTGGAAATTTTCCAAATTATAGTGGTACTTTTAGATTACCACAAACAAATAATAAATCACTAGCAGATATTTCTACTTCATATTTTGGAGTATATGATTCTACTACTGGAATAATTCCTTCTCCTATCGATAATCCAGACGCTTTAACGATTGTACAAGAATTTTTAGGAGATTCTGTGCCTGGATTTGAACCTGGAGATTTGGGTCCTCCAAATGTTGTTAATGCTAAAACAGATTTAAACTTTACCTATACGCCAGATCCAGCTGGTACTATTACTAGTATTATTTCTACTGGTACAGCTCCTACAGTTTTAACAGCACAAATTTATCAAAATGTTTCTGCTAATAATGGCACAAACGCCGACGATGGTTCTGCCGTAACTGGTAGTGGTGCTTTATTTACTGTAGTTATTAATACTGATAATACATATGATATTATTCCTAAGGTAAAAGGATCTGGATATGAAGTTGGGGACCAATTAACTGTTCCTGGATCTGCTTTTTCTGCTGATGGAGGAAGTTCTACTGCCAATGATATATCAGTTACTATTACTAAAGTTGGTAATTCTTATTTTGAGGGCGTAATTACAGGTCAATCTATTATCCCTGGTTTCTCTATTAAAGAAGTTTTTATTGTTCCTAGAAAATTGGGTAGGGAGCATTTTCCACAACATTTTCACGAAGGTACATACAAAACTACTAATGTTGGTGATGCTGGAGAAAACCCTGGTAGAGGCGCTTGTGTGTTTGCTACACCTCAAGTAAGCTTCACTGAATTTTATAATAGAGTTGATCCATGTCCAGATGGATATTTTGCTCCTTTTGGACCTTTTTGTCCATTACCAACCTCGCTTGATTGTGCTGGAAGCTCCGATATTGAGACTGGATTTTATATTGGCAACAGCCCGACAGATAACATTACATCTTTGAATAATTCTCCATTTCAGCAAGGTGTTGGTAGGTATACTATTGCCTCAGTTGCTGGTAGTTTGCCTGTTGTTGAACATATTCCTTTTAATACTACCGCTACTGGACATGGTTTAGGTAAATCTTGGTTTATTGGTAGTGGTGGCAATTTTAACTTGAGAGATGGTTCTGGCGCTACATCCGCTAGTGGTGATGCCAATATGAATTCTTTGAAAACTAATGGTAGATTTGCTCCTGGATATAGAATTCCTTTTTCTGATAGTACTCAACAAGTAAAGAGTCCTAATTATGATCCAGGAAATGCTGGATCTGACAATCAAAGTGGGTATACTAAGACATTATTTAATCACGCTGGTATTTCATTTACAAATGACACTCTAACTGGTGGCGGAGTACAAGATGTTATTGAATCTCACGATCATGATGGGTCATTCAATGTTGTATATGATGGTTCAAATATTAATGTTGTGGAACAGTTGAGTGTCTTAGCACAACCTAATGTAACGCCTAATTCTATTGCTGGTGCTTTACAAATTACTTTTACGACTAGAGTTGCTTCTGTTACTATTACCAATTTAATTAGAGCTTACTAAAATGCCAGTATATTACACTAACGAAAGAGCAAGGTATGGTGGAGTAACAGGAACCATTTTACCGTATCCAATTAAGTTGCCTGATGTTAATGTTCCTGATCAAGGAGATTGGGGAAATAAACTTCCTGCTGGATATTTGAGATGTGATGGTTCTATTAGATCTGCTATTGAATTTCCAATTCTTGCTCAAGTATTGGGAGTAGGTAATAATTCTAAATTTAAAAGAGCAGACCAAGAAGTAACTAATAGTCAATTTGTATTACCTGATATTGGATCTAAATATATTCAAGGTGGTAATGCTTCTGGCGCTTATTTGAATGACCGAGTTATAAATGAAGATTCCACTAAACCTTATAGAGTTGGTGCTGAAGTTAATGTAGTATCTCTTATTGGTTCTACTACAACACTTACATATTCAGGAGAATTTGAAGTTGTTTCACCTGGAAATATAGAATTTATCGGAAATCCTTCTTTTGGAACAACGACAACAACAGGCAGAACTTTAAATGCTTTTTTATCAGAACAAAATTTCCAATCACATGGTCATGATTCTGATGTTGGTGTTTTTAATTATCTAGGAAATTGGTCTGACTCTATTTTTGTTGGAGATACAACTGGATCTTCTCAAGGTGCTAATGATGGACAAAATGAAGGATCTAACGAAGCAATTACTATTCAATCACCAACGGGAGCAGGCGCTATTGTTTCTCATGCTCACCTTATTGATTTTCCATCATCGACACAAATTGCTGATAATAATGAGTTGAATTATACTTTTGTTAATACAAATATTGATGCTTTTGGATTAGAGTCAACAGTAAATTTAACTACAAGTAATATTAAAAAACTTGACGAGGCAACTCCTCCATACATTTTAGTAGAGTACATAATCAAGATCTGATATGGCGAGCAGAACGTGTAATCAAACTTCTAGTATCAGTGCTTCCTTTAGCGGTAGCGGTACATCAGCTAACCTTTTAGTTTCTGGATCCGGAAATGCTAATATAACCATGAGATTATCGTGGGGAGATAACCCAGATAACGCTGGAGATGCTATTGATAGTATTAGTGTATTAGGAACAACATGGAACTCTCCTGGTGAAGATGGATCTGATACTAGGACTGTTACTAATGTTAGTTCCGGAACATATGGAATATCTTTTAGTGGATTATTGAATAGTTTCAAATCAGTCAGTAATTCATCAATCCAAATGGTTGATGATGATGGTAATGATACTAATGCCGAATTTAATATTACTGGTGTCAGTAATAATATTTTTTCTGAAACAGTAACTGCTACTATGACTTCTCCTAATAATGTTACCGGATCTAATTCTGTAGCTACAAGTTGGAGCGGTAGTGGACCATCAGGAACTTCGTATAGTAAAACAGGTCCTGGAACTAACTCTACATCTTCAGGTGGTAGTGCAACTATAACTGGAGGTAATTCAAATCCTTGTGGTGGGTCATCTCCTGTAGTTAGAACATGGACTATGACAACATCAAGTCCTAATGGTTGTACCGTATCCGAATCTTCAAGTACTAATATTCGTAATGATGATAACCCTACAAATAATTGGACAACTTCGTTTATAAATTTAGACCCATCTACTCAAGTTACTCTCACTTTAGGTACAATGCAATGTATCGATGCCCCTTCTACTGTTAGTGCTTCTGGTAGCGGTAATTTTGTTGGTAGTGGAGGATCTTTTGCTGGGTCTAAGAATTTTAATAATGGCAATACAGTACAATTAAGAACTACTACATTACCATTTAATACTAGTACTTCTGGATCTGGAACAACCGGAGCAACAAATTCTAAAACAGTAACGGTAAATTTTCCTAATTATAGTATAAACGTAACTGTAACAACAAGAGCTCCTGTAATTAAAGAAGTTTTTGATTATGCTGATAATATTAACAAGTATCCCTATGAAGATATTGACTTGATATCAAATACTCCTACTGAAAATCTAACATCTGCTCAATTGCCAATGAATGATATTGAAATTCCTGTTGAATTTAAAGCAAGTGATGGCAATACTCAAATTAGTATTAACGGCGGCGGTTGGCAAAATGTGAGGAGTACTTAATATGCCTACATCTAATTACAATAGTCCTGGAACATATACTCTTAGTATTCCTGATAATGCTTACAATATTACTGTTCAAGCTCGTGGCGCAAGAGGAGGCAGAGGAGGAACTGATGCATCTTCCCAAGGTGGTCAAGGAGGAACTACTACAACACAAGGTTTTCGTATTGATCAAAATTATGTTGCTAGAACACTCACAATTTTTGTTGGCAATAATGGGAGTAATGGTGTAGATAGTCAGCCAGATGCTGCTGGTGGTAACGGCGGAAGTGGTATAGCTAGTGGTGGAAGGGGTGGTAATGCCGGAGATCCTCCTTTCTCTGGTGGTGGTGGAGGTGGTGGAGGTGCCTCAGGTCTTCGGATTAATGGTGTCAATGCTATTTGTATGGCTGGATCTGGTGGTGGTGGTGGCGCTTCTGATAATAGAAATGGTGGTGGTGCTGGAAATCAATCTCAAAATGCCGCTAATGTAGGTTCAGTCACTCCTAGCAATGGAGGCGGTGGAGGAGATCCTGGTGGAACCGATGGTGGTGGAGGTGGCGGCGGTGGCGGCGGAGATAATGGCGGCAGCGGCGGCGGTGCTGGACAAGATAACTCGAATGGTGGTGGTGGTGGTGCTGCTGGAACATCTACTTATAGAGGTAGTTTAGTTACTGCTTTAACTGCTTCGGGTGGTCAAACAGCGAGTGATGGTAGTGTTAGTGTTAGTTGGTTAGAAGCATCTCCTCAAATTAATACTTTTAATATTATTCCAAATCCACAAAATAGTACTGGTGGCACTCCAAAGTATGATACAACTATATCTTGGTCTACTTCTTTTGCTAGTAGTTCAACTCTTACTAGTTCTGCTGGGGAATCGTGGAGTAGTTCACCTGTAAATATAACAAATTTACCACAATCAAATGCTAATGACACAAGTCCAGCATCTAGATCTTACACTGTATCAGCATCTAATGATGGCGGTACTGTCACTCAGACAAAAACTGTCAATGTTCGTAATGATAATACACCTAGTAATTCTTGGACAACTTCATTCACTAATTTAGAACCATCTACTCTAGTTACGGTTACTATAGGAACACTTGCTGGTGTTGATATGCCCACTACGATATCAACGTCTGGATCTGGTAACTTTGTTGGCAGCGGCGGATCTTTTGCTGGATCTAAAAATTTTAATAATGGCAATACAGTACAATTAAGAACTACTACATTACCATTTAATACAGATATTTCTGGAGAAACCGGGATTTACGGGAAAGAGAATACCAAGATAGTTACTGTGACCACTCCTGGTGGATCATTTAATGTAACAATAGGAACTAAAGCACCTAGAATTAACGAGGATTTTGATTATGCTAATAATATCAATAAATATCCTTATGAAGATATTGATCTTATAACAAACATTCCGACCGAATTCCTTACAACAGGTCAAATTAATGCTGATGATATTGAGATTGATATGGAAATAAAAACAGATAAACCTAATACTCAAGTAAGTATCAATGGTGGCGGTTGGCAAAACGTAAGGGAGATATAAAATGACCAACGATTTTTCTTGGAATAGTAGGTCCTCAAATAATCAAGGTTTTACCGGTCAGTATTTTGAGCCCAATTGGTCCAACTTCATGAATAATTTAAATGTTGGTGGTACAGAACCAGGGGTTTTTAATACCAATAGAACTTATTCGTGGACTATTACATTTAATAATTACGGCAAACAAAGGTTTGATACTGCTGTTGATGACTCTGGAGATGTCCGTATTAATGGCGTTTATCAGTTTAGTATGGGTGGATTTAATGGTCAGACATCTAGAACCACACCAGGATACTTTGCCCCAGGAACATACACTATTAGTGCCAACTCAGTTAACACTGGTGCTGGTCCTTGGGGTATAGCATTAGATTGGACGGGATTTGTTCCCCCTCCACCACCTACAGTTACTGTTTTTTCTGCTTCTCCAAACCCACAAAATAGTAGTACGGGAGCGCCCCAATATTCAACTACATTGTCATTTAATAGTAGTGGTATAAACATTACAAGTGCTAACATTATTAGTAGTGCTGGAGAAAACTGGAATGTTGGGGCGAGTGGTAGTCTACCTATTACTAATTTACCACAATCTAATGCTAATGGCACAAGTCCAGCACAAAGAACATATAGTTTTAGAGCTTGTAATAATGGTGGGTGTTCTCCATATAGTACTATAACTGTTAATGCCCGTAATGATAATACACCTTCTAATTCTTGGACAACATCATTTATAAATTTAGAACCATCTACTCTAGTTACTTTTACTTTGGGTACGTTATCTGGTGTTGATATGCCTACTACGATATCAACTTCTGGATCTGGTAACTTTGTCGGTAGTGCAGGATCTTTTGCTGGAACTAAAAATTTTAATAATGGTGATGCAATACAATTAAGAACTACTACATTACCATTTAATACAAATGTATCTGGACTAACCGGAATTTTTGGTAACACAAACACTAAAACTGTCACCGTTACTACACCTAGTGGATCATTTAATGTTTCAATTGTAACTAGAGCACCTAGAATTAAAGAAGATTTTGATTATGCTAATAATATAGGTAAATTTCCATATGAGGATATTGATCTTGTATCTAACAATCCCCTAGAATTTACTACATCAGCTCAAATTGATGCTGATGATATTGAAATTGCTCAAGAAATAAAAGTTGATAATCCAGACGCCCAGATCAGCATAAATAATGGCGAATGGCAAAATGTAAGAGAAATTTAAAATGGCAGTCGAGAGAACCGAAGTTGTAGATGCTATTGAAGTTAGACCTTTGCTGCAGCAAGTGGGAGTTAGAAAAACAATTAAGAATATTGTAGATGGCGAAGAAGTTTCTTCTAATTCAATGACTCTATATTTTTCTCAAGGGGATGATATTTCTGGGGAAGATTCTTTAGTTCAAAACATGGCAAATCATTATTGGAGTACATTATGAGTAAGTTTCCTGTAGTATATAATTTAAATCCTGAAAATCCTCATTATAAATCAAAAATTTTTAAAATTGATGGTAATACAACTCAAGAAATTACTTCAGATAAACCAATCCAAGTTAGAATTAATAATGGTCCTTGGATTAATGTCAGGCAGTCTGACCTAAATAACCAATAGGAATAGCACGTGATCGAGTAGTAATCAATGCCATTTAGCAGTAGTCCTGTCAATGTATCACCTGGAGATCAGGTTCAAGTAAGGTATCCAACGCCATCTACTTGGAATACCCAAGTTACAGTTAATGTGCAAATTGGTACTGGAACAGATCCAGATGGCATTACATTCGGAACTAAGATTCCTGATGCTTTACCACAATCATTTTCTTTTATCAATCAGCAAGGATTTTCTGGTGCTTTTAATGGTACTAGTAGTAGTGGTGCTACATCAACATTCCAAAGAAATACTACATATTATTCTCAAGTAATTGATATTGCTAGTATTGAGATTCCAATTCCTGCTAGCATTTCTGCTGTATCTAACGGTCCTAAGAATAGCAATACAAATAATAATACAGCACAGTTTAGAATCTACAGAGGTGGTGCTTTTGATTCGTGGAGAACCTCAATTAACGCCAATGTTGCTAATGGTACAGGTGGATTACAACCAGGAGATAAAATTCAACTTAGAGTAACAGTCCCTGACTGGTATGTTACCGCTACTTTAGTTACTTTTAATGTTGGTGATGAAACATTTGGTACAAATATTGGACAATCATCTACATCATTTTCTAGAACATGGGGTATTACAACTAGAGCACAAGATCAAGACATTCAACAGTATGCATTTACAGATGCTGTAGATCAAAAAGCTACCTATACCATACCTTGGTCATTTACTGGCACATCAATAGTAGGATCTGGTGATGGTGTTTATCAAGCACCTGGAACTAACGAACTTGGTGGATTTGTAACACCAGATGGTTCTGATTATTTGATGATGGGATCATTTTCATCACCAAACGTTCCTTCTAGAATTGCTGAACTTGATATTGATACTTCAAAAGCAACTAGATTAGTATTTAATGTTATTGCTGGTAATGATAACAATGGTGGTGAAAGACCTAATGGATTAAATGAGACATTTTTCGTTAGATTAAATGATGGATCTACGACTAGAGATGCTGAATTAATCCCAACTATTAGTGGTTACTCTGGTGGTACTAGTGCCTATGATTCTATTGAGGGATCTTGGCATGATGTAACAGTAAATTTGAATAGTAATGAAAAAATATCAGATTTAGAAATACAACTTAGATCGACTGCTGGATCTGCCGAATTCCGAGGTGGTGTTCCTACTAGCATACAAAATGCTAATCTAAATGCTAATGATGTTTATGCTCTTAGATATGTTAAAATTTATCAAGGATCTACATTAATTGATACTATTTGGGCTGCTGGTGATGGTGGACCAAGTTGGATATATGACACGGTTGCTATTACTGGTATTGATAGTGATGTTGTATTACGAGCTACTTCTACTAGTCAACTTTATATTTCTACGGATCAGTATACATGGACACAATCTATTGGTGCTGAATTAGTTCTTGGTGATACTCTTTATACTAGACTAAGAGTTGGTCCTAATAATACTCAAAAACGTTCTGGAAATTTAAATGTATTTGCTGTTGCTGGCGATACTTTATCTGGTGGATATGAAAATACATCTGATGGTACATATGGATCTGGTACTTATCAAGTAACTCAAACTCTTGGTACTGTTACTGATAATTGGCAATCATGGACGGAGGTGGATAGATATCCAGAATTGGTTTATGCTGAACCAATTTTTACCTATGGGGCCAAACTTCAATTAACTGGACCACAACCTACAGGTGGATTGCTACCTGGCAATAATTATAACGTGAGTGGCGGTTCTGGTAACAGTATGGTTGTCGGATTAACCACTGCTGGTTTTAATTCTTTGAATATTGTAGATCCTGGTTACGGATACTCTATTGGTGATAATGTTACTATTAGTGCTGGCGGACAAACAGCTCAGTTACAAATTATTGAGTATGAAAAAGTACTAGTTTCTGCTGATGATGTACATAATAGAGCTGAACCTGGGTTCATGTATTTTGCTGACTTTAATGTCACTGATTTAGGAACAGAGTACAGTTCTGGAACATATAATAATTTAGAAGCACCTTATCAAAATTTATCAAATAATAATCCAACAACTGCTCAAAATCTTGTCTCACAATTGAATGGTATTGGTGTTCAAATGAATGCCATTATTGACGGTACTGGTGGTTTTCTTAGAAAGAATAATACAGGATCTTGGGTACAACAAGTTACGGTTCAACAGAATGATGTTATTAACTTAAAGTTAGCAGCAGATAATTCTTATGAAGTTCAGCAGACCGCTAAAGTTACAATTCAAGGTCCTCCTAATGGTAATCCTTCAATTGGAAATCCTACTGGAGGTCCATCCCCATCGTATCCAAATAAATCTGCGTTAATGACTCTTATCACAAGAGATGAGAGAACTGTGCCATATCCATTTCATGCTACTCCAGTATATCTTGCTGACCCATCAGTAGAACAGGTTGCTGAAGTTGATATTAGAGGTTTAGATGCTGCTACTACAGCGACAATTACTAATGGTATTGGTAGTTTAAGTGTTGATCAGATAAATTGGGGTTCATCAGTCACTATTTTAACAACTACGAATATTTTATTTGTTAGACAAAATTCCTCATCATCATCCGGGGGTCTTGCTGAAGTAACATATAGAATTGGCAATAATCAAGATGTTTCGGCAGGTGATGCTCTATTTGATACGTTTAAGGTTTACACTAGACAATTTAATGTACTAGGTGATTTTATTACTCAAAAATATTTTGGTGTGGGATTTACTGATTTTATTGAGTATACAATTCCTGCTTTTGCTGGATCGGAATTTTATGTTTCTTTAGTTGGTGCTGGTGGTGGAGATGGTGGTGGAGATGTTCCTAATAGTACTGGCGGACCTGGAGGATCTGGCAACATATTTAGAGCTCTAGTACAAATCCCACCCACTGCTTGGCCAACTGATGGTGGTGGAAATCCTGATTTTACATTAAGAGTTTATCCTGGTGATGCTGGGGATGACGGCGATGATTACTCTAGCTCATCAGGTGGTGGTACTGGTGGTTTTGGATATTGTTTTGGCGGCGATGGAGGAAATGCTGGTCCTAATGACGCTTCTGGGGGAGGCGGTGGTGGTGGTGGTGCTTCTGCCATTACATTCACTGATAATACTTTAATCGCTATGGCAGGCGGCGGCGGTGGCGGCGGTGGTGCTGGTAATGATACTGCTACGCCACTATCAACACAATATGGAAATCATATTACAAATGGATCTGCTCAAACTACAACTGTAAATTTAAATCTTCCTGGTGATGATGGTCCTGCTGGATCTGGTCAAGGTGGTGGCGCTGGTGGCGGCGGCGGTGGATATGATGGATCTGCCGGTACATTAATTTCTTCTTATACTGAAGATGGTGTTACCTTACAAACTAATGATTTAGATTCTACTGGTGGTAATGGTGGTGGTGCTTTTTATAACACAGCATATGTTACGCCATTGGGTGGCACTGTGCTATCTGGTCAGGGTGCTGCTCCCAAAGAGGAAGGTGCTGTTTATGTAGAATTTAGCCAGCAAGACATTACACCAGATCCTTTCACATTCATCACTCTTGATGGTATAGATATTCAGGAAACAGTATTATCAAATATTGTACAAATTACTGGTATTACAGGAACAGTTCCTGTGGCTTTATCTTCTCCTGGATTTACGGCAGACTTAAGAATTTGTACTTCTAGTACAGCATCATCATGTGGAGCATTTACAACTGGTTCTCAAATTGGTAACAATCAATATCTCCAAATTAGAGCAACGACAGGCAATCAATTTTTTACAACATATTCTGTCGGGGTAACCGTTGGCGATACAACTAGTTATTGGGATATTAATGTTGGTCCGCCACCAGATTCTACTCCAAATGTATTTTTTCTAGAAGATGCCGTTGATGTTCCTATTAGTACGCCAATAATTAGTGAAGAAATTACTATTTCTGGTATTACTGTGCCAGTGTCAATTACTGCTAGTAATGGTGCTGATATTAGTGTAGAAGGTGGGGCATACGTTAACGGTGCTAGTGGCACTACTATTGAAAATGGCGAAACTTTTACTGTTAGATTGACATCATCTGCTGACTTTGAAGATACTGTAACTACACAGGTTACTGTTGGAAATCTTCCTTCTGTTGAGTGGAATGTTGTTACAGCATCTGAATTGGACTCATTACCAGATAGCTATACATGGATTTATGTAGTTGGTGCTGATTTATTAGAAACATATGAAAGTAATACTAATTTAATTGATGGACTTGTAACTACTGCTGATTTTATTGTGGAAAGTGGTCCTGGAGACGCTGATCCTGGCGGACTTCTTCCTAGAATAAAGAAAAATGGAGTTCTTTTGGGTGCCGGTGTAACTACTACTACAGTTAATAATTTCGATACCCTAGCATTGGTATATACAACTACTGATATTATTGGTCAGTCTAGAGTTTTCAATACTAAACTAGGTTTGGCTTCTGCTACAACTGGATTCTATGAAACTCTATGGAGTGTTGTTACTGCTGGACAGTTTGGGACAACACCATCTCCTTTCTCGTTTGCTACTCAAATTGCTCCGGCAGTAAGTACTTTTACTGAAGCAGCGGAAACAGTTGTTATTTCTGGATTATCAAATGGCGTCACCGTAGGATTGTATGGTACAAATGGTTTACAATTTAATATTAATGGTGCTGGATATAATCTCTATACTATAGATTCTCAAGCAAATGTAACTAATGGTGATCAATTTACTATTAGGTTGTTATCTTCAGAAATTCCTGGATTTACTAGAACAGCATTTGTTTATGCTGGATCCTATTCTACGGGATATAGCGTACAATCTCCTGCTAATGTACAAGATCCTATTAATAGTCAGTGGTACAGTTCTATTACTCCATGTAAGTACATTGGTAATACATTCAGTGGTCAGCAGATTAGATTCAATACTAAATTTGATGGTTTACCTGTTGGCACAATCATGCCTGTATTCCAGGATGCTCTTGAGAGTGATTTTTGGGGTTTACTTGATGGTAAATTAAATTCTAGATTCCCAAGTTGGGTATACTGTGATGGTGGATATTATTCTCCAGAAGAGTATCCATTATTGTATTCTGTTCTTGGATACGATTATGGTGCTAAAGTAGTTGGTAGTGTTACATTCTTTAGAACACCTGACTATAGAAACAGATATGTTAAAGGTACAGGTGTTATTGATGGCACAGCTGCTGCATCTCCTGGTTTAGCTCCAGAATTTACTAAAACAAAACAATCCGGATCTTCTGGTAATCAAGAACCGGGAGCATTTGGTGGTATGTGGTTTGTTGATACTATTGGTGATCCTGGTGTAGATGAATTAGAACAAGTTATTACACCTGCTACTGGTCAACCAGCACAAGAATCTGAATACTTTGGTATTGCTCAAGTATCAACTGCTGGTTATTCTGATGTTACTGGTCTTATCGAGTTTATTACTACTGGTAAAGCAACATGTCCTATTGGATTAGATCCAGAAAAAATCTTTGATGTTCCCTTACATTTCCATGATTTGATTTCTGGTGTTGCTGATCCTGGTAGATTTAAAGGTAGAGTTAACTGGGGTGGTAATGGTGGATATGGTATTGCTGTTACAGCACCAAATGCTGCTAATTTAGGATCATCTACAGTAGCCACATATGAATCTTCGGGTCAATTCTCCTTTAACTTATGGGGATATGCTACTGATGATTATGACCTTACTGCTGATAATGTTCCTGAATCTACTGCTTGTGATGATAGTGGTTGGTGGGATGGATCTACAGATGAATGGTCTAATGGAACAAATCCTGGTTTTGATGGTATAGAAAATGCTGGAGAATATGGTAGTGTTACAATTCAACAGTCTGGAATCCAACCAGGATCAAGTAACTATAATGAAATTAACGATTATATTGATTTGAATAATCAACCATTCCCAGGACAAACTGGCGCTGTTGGTGCTGCTAATGCTAGGAAGTTTTTGACTACTGTAGATATTCCAGAAAAAGTAGTTACTGTTAGATCTTACAATCCCGTCAATAAACTCAAGCATAACCACTATTTGTCATTAACATCTATTGATGACAACTCTATTTACGGTTTCGGCAACAATGAAACTGGTGGTACTGGTAGTACAGGACTGAATAGTTTCTCTGGTGGTATTAATAGTTCAGTTGATCTTGAATTCTCTGCTCTTGATGTTGGTATTCAAGTTTTGCCTGGTACATTTACATTACAACAAACTAAACAGTTAATTCCTGTTCCTGAATTTTCCCCACAAGACAAAGTTCCTATGGTTACTCCATATGTTTGGTCTAAATGGATGATCAAAGCATTCTAAATAGTAAATAAAGCGACCTTAGTAGAAATGGCGTTCAATCCAGACGATTTTCAGTTTGAGAAAATATTACCACCTGAAGAAAGAAAACCTATTATAGAATGGGATGCTTTACATCGCCTAATGGTTGTTCGTGTAAAGCAAAATAAAGAGTGGACTTATCTTGCCACTAAATTAGACTCCCAAGTTAATACTAACTTACATAATAATCTGCCAGATGAGTGGTCTAATGAAAATGATAGAATTGTGAGTTTTTCAGTTTTTGAAAATGGTGACCATATTTTTGAAAAGGAAAAATTAAAATTTGATTTTGCTACAAAACAATCAAAATGGTTGAGATATGAGAAGAATGATCTTACTAGTGGTCAGGTGAGAGAATTATTTGACATTTTAAAGGCAGCACTTGCTGTACAACAACTTGATGGCGAGATTGTAAAGTCCAAAGCAATTATTGAAGTTGCTACCAGACAAGAATACCTATCTAAAACAGATGAAGAAAAGAAAGCAATTCAAGAAAAATTGCTTCGTTCTTCTGATTGGTCTCAGTTACCTGATAGCACCGAAAAGTTTGCTGGTGAACTAGAGATGTGGTCTGCTTACAGAACATATTTGAGAGAAAATATTAGAACACCAGAAGATTTTGATGATATGCTAGACTATCTCATCTGGGATGAAGAATATAATTGGCCTATTGATCCTTTTGCTTATCATGAATTAGACCCAGATCACGAAACACCTTATCTATCTGTTCCTCAACATTTTAAATTTAATGTATATGAAACTGGATCATATGCCGCCGAGCAGATTGTTGGTAATGTTAAACAGTCTGCTATTCTCGCCAAAAAACGTCAAGATGAAGGTGGATTGCCATTAAGCAAGCAAATTTGGGATAAAATTAACCAGTATAATCTCAATGAAGGACTAACTGGTGCTGTTATTGAAAACTTGAACATTACGGAGTAATATTATGTACGTAACCACAAGAAATTTTATGGAGTGGATTCAGCATTATACTGAAGCAACTCAATCGTCTATTGTATTGTTGAGAACTGTCGGACCAGATGGTGTAGATGATGCTACTAAAGCAACTGCTATCTATTCAGCATACTATTTGAATATGCAATCGGAGAATCCAGCAATCTTCGATAAACTATTGTATAATGAGTTTACATTTGTTGAATTTACCACTGAGGAATCAGCATGGGAGTTCTGTAGAGATAACTTTCCCAATAGTAAACCAGATGATACTGACTATTTCATTCAATATGTTATTTTTAGTAATGGATTGTATGTTAGAGGAAATGATGGGATGACTGGACTCCGAGAACCAACACCAGAACCACTTCCATAACTGGACTAGACCGCTCCACAAGGGCGGTTTTCTGCTATAATAATAGGGTAGTCAGCAAGGTATTCATGCTCACCCTTCGTCCTCACCAGCAGCGAGCACTTGCTGCTCTTGAGAACAATTCCTTTGGTCAGGTCATTGTCCCCACAGGTGGTGGTAAGACTCTCGTCATGATCAAGGACACTGAGCGTCGTTTGCTCGCTGCCACCACGCCACAGACTATTGTAGTGGTCGCCCCACGTATTCTGCTGGCAAACCAATTGTGTGATGAGTTCTGGACTGCTCTCAATGGTACTGTAAATGCTGAGATGTTCCACGTTCATAGTGGTGAGACTTCTTTCGGAAGCAGCACTAAAGTTCAGCAAATTCAATGTCACCACGGTGTATGTAAATCTGCTGGTATTCATGAGATTATCTTCACCACATACAACAGTCTCCGTCGTATTGTAGAGTCTGACATTGATATTGACTGTATCTATTACGATGAGGCACATAATGCTGTCCGTCGTGACTTTTTCGAGTCTGTACTTAATGTTGAGTCTAAGTCCTACTATTTCTTTACTGCCACACCTAAGCACACTCGTAATGCTTACGGACGTGGCATGAACAATAGCACAGTATATGGTCCTGTGCTTGAGAATGTGCCTGCTCCTGAACTGCTGAACAACGGCAGCATTCTTGCTCCTGAGGTTGTATCCTATGAGGTTGACTTCGAGCGAGTCAAGGGTCAATTCTCCTATGAGTCTGATAAAGACACACTCACTAATCTAATTGAAGACATTGATGCTGATGGTAATAAGATCTTAGTTGCTGCTCCTAGTAGCAAGGTCATGTTTAATCTGCTTTCCAAGACAACTGTTCTTGACTTCTTCCATGAGAAGGGTTATGATGTGCTCCATATCACCAGCAAGTATGGTGCTTATGTGAACAAGACTAAGGTCAACCGTGAGCAGTTCTTCGACACGTTCAATGCTTGGGGCAAAGATCCAAACCGTAAGTTTGTGATCTTCCACTACAGCATCCTGTCTGAAGGCATCAACGTCCACGGTCTAACACACTGTGTGTTCCTTCGTCAACTTGATGTCATCCAAATGGCACAAACTGTTGGTCGTGTTATCCGTCTTAACAAAGACGACGCTGCTGACATTGCTTGTGGTAAGATTATCCCAGGCAAGTTTGACATGTACCGTAAGTCTTGTGGTAAGGTCATCGTTCCTGTCTTCAAGAACTACGGTGCTCACACCATCAAACGTCTCCAAAACCTTGTCGAGACTATCTTCGTCAAGGGTCTTCCTGCTGTTTCCGTCACTGTCTGATGAACTCAACTCGTATTCCTGGTCACCAAATTCTCGATTGGCATCAAACTATGGGTCTTTTGGATAACAAAAAGACTCTACTATCTGGTGGTGATGCTATTCGATCCAAAGTAAATACTGTTGAAGTATCATGGGAAGAAGCATCTAACTTTTATAATTCTCAGTCTACAGCTGATCGTGCCATGATTCGTAAGTCTGGTCAGCAGGGTCACCTTGGTTGGTGGGATCCAGTCAGTGAATCATTGACAGATAATCCTACACAACAGCGTGGCATTCTTCTGTGTCAAATGTATCTGAAGCAAGATCGTAAGTGTGCTTATACTTTGAGTGGACCACATCATATTCTTGACTTACAAGTTGAGCATATCTCACCTAACGGCGGAGATCATCCAGATAACATGATCTTGACTCTGTATAATGTCAACGAGAACCGTAAACAATCCACTATGGAGGTGTTTGTTGATCGTTGGCAGAAACGTGCTGACAAAGGAGAGACAGAGTTTAACAGTTGGTATGCTGATACGCTCAAAGCATCTGCTAAAGGACAGAAAGAGAAGGTCAAGATCCTCGCTATGGATGAGGAAGATCTAGCAAAGTTTGCTCCTATGTGTGCTAAACGCTATGAGAAGTATATGTGGCGTAATATTGGTATGTCATCACTACAACCATTTCGTTTAACTAAGAGGGGAGAAGTACGTTCTGGTGGTAGTCAAGGCAACTACAAACCAGTTCTCAATACTATTCTACACGAATATCTGTATGGTGACAAAGAGTTAGCACAACAAATGTTCCATACTATACGTGTTGCTGCTTCGAGTTATGTAAACGGAAAGATCAACAACGACACATATGCATCTATTATGTGTGACTGTCTAGACTTGTCAGATCACCAACCTGTAGGATATAATAGAGATAAGTTTACTGCCAAAGTTCTTCGTAGCACCTATTCATGGCCCCATCTCAAAAAGTAACTAATCATTCTCTCTACCGCTATGCTGGTGGTAAGAATCGAATGAAGAAAGACCTGATCAAAATTATTCGTGATGTCAATCCTGGCATTGAATATCTTGTGTCGCCCTTTTGGGGCGGTGGCAGCACTGAAATGCTGATCGCCAGTGAGGGTGTCAAGGTCCAAGGTTATGACGTGTTTCGCCCACTAGCAGATTTCTGGGAGATCGTGGTGGGCAATGGTGGTGCTGCTATCCTTGCCGACATGGCAGAGGAGCATTTTCCACTAGTTGACAGTGATCACTACAAATCATTCCTTCCAGGATTAGATAGTGAGGATAAGTGGGAGCGAGCACTGTCATTTTACCTTGCAATTAAGGGTTCGTACTCAGGTAAGATCGGATGTTCTACTGTTCGTAGTAGAGCAGAGTTCAGATTAGTGGGTGTGAATAAACTTAGGAATTTCCATGCTCCCAACGTGTCGTTTGCCTATGGCAGTTGCTTCGACACCATCCCAGCACATGAAAATGACTTCTTGTACCTGGACCCACCATATTATGAGACTGTGAGTCACTACTATGGTAAAGATGGTGCTCTTCACAAGGCATTCAATCATGAACAGTTCTGTGAGACACTGAAGCAACATAAAGGTGGGTTTGTGATGTCCTATGACAATAGTGACAGTGTTCGTGCTCTCTATGAGGGATGGACTGAGTTCAGGTATCTTACATTCCCTTACCAGATGTCTGGCACCAAGCGTTACGATAAGACTGAACTGGTTATTGTTAAATACCCTGAGAAGGTGAAACCTCACGTTGGTGCTTTGGAGGCATTTATGGTATGAATGTAGTAAAACACACAAAATACATATGGGAACTGGAAGATTTTATATCAGAAGGTGAGATTGAATACTTACTTGGTATGTTTAATTTTTATAATCCTACCATCGTCGAAAGTTTCCGAAATAAAGACAGAGAAAATGATACGTATATAATTACAGATTATCCTGACTTAGATGCAATGGCATGGAAATGGGTTAATTCTGCTAATGAATACTATGTGAAAGAAAATCAATTTATCTTTTATAATTGGGAAAAAGAAGAATTGTTTGCTCCATCCGATAGTAATACTACTATATGGAGAGGAAAAAATATAATTCGTATGTACAATGAGAGTGATTCATATGAATGGCATGGAGATCAATCGCCAACTAATCATGCTGAGTTTTCATATATCATCTATTTGAATGATGATTTTGATGGTGGTGCTACACGATTCATGAATGATAAGTTAACGGTAACCCCAAAGAAAGGAACCGTGTTATGTTTTCCTGTTGATCACTATCATATTCATAAAGGAGTGAAAGTATTAGGAGGACATAAAAAAATTCTGTGGAACTGTGTTTATCGTCACAAGATAGAGATGATTGCTAAACAATCATATCTTACTGCTATAAATGCTCCAAGATCTTCTAAGAGGTGTATATGGTAAGTATATACTACGGTGCATTACTATCAATATTTGCTATTGTGATGTTGTTGATTGTTGTTGATCCAAATGTTGGTATGTATTTGGATTTAAAATTTCGTCAATTAATTATAGATCTCAAGAGATACTATTATATTATAACTCTTGGTACAGTTATTAAGTATCAAAATTGGAAACTTAAGCAAGAGTTTAAAAAGATAAGAAAAGAGTATGGCGAATCAGATGAAAAATAAATTGATGGATTATGTGATGGTTGATAATGTCTTTACTCCAGAAGAATGTCAAACATATATGAATAAGTTAGTTCTTAATTATTGGCAACCTCATCGATGGTATCAAAACACCTCATCAAAATATCTGAATAGGAAAGACTTTAACGTTACATACGATGTTGAAGTACAGAATATGATGAAAGATTCTGTTATGAAGTTTGCTGCCAAATATTTCAATGAATTTAGAGACGGTGGTGACCTAGAGGGTCAATTTTCTGGGGTTCGATTTAACAAATATGAAATGGGAGAAAGTATCAAACCCCATGTAGATCACATTCATAGTTTATTTGATGGGCAGAAACGTGGTATTCCTGTTTTGAGTTTTGTTGGAGTATTTAATGATGACTATGAGGGTGGTGAGTTTATGTTGTGTAATCAAAAGATTGATCTAAAGCAGGGGGATTGTGTTTTGTTCCCATCCATATTTCTTTATCCACATGAAGTTACTCCTGTTACGAAAGGTACACGACATTCATGGGTGTTGTGGTCTTGGTGATCATGTGGTATAATAACATGAAATGGAGAACACTATGAGTGAAATTGATTGGAGTGCTGAGTATTCTAGACAACGTAAGGATAGAATGCAAGATGCTATTGAGGACTATCTACATGATTCTAAGGTAGATGCCAGACGTACTTACGAAGAAATGCTATCATGTATCGATGATACTATTAAACATCATGAAGAAAATCTAGAGAAAGCGGTGAGTTTGAAGGAATTGATGTTAGGATACCGAGACATCGGCACAACGGCAGTCGAGATAGCCGCCACGCTTGAACTTGAGTCACTGTCACATGAAATGAAGGAAGCACTATCAGAAGATTGTGAGGATTACCTTTTACATCGTAATATTCCTCTTCATTCACACTCATACGATAATATTATTATACAGGCCCTTCGTGAAGGATACCAGATGGTAGGATTTGACCGAGGACCACACTCTAGACTGAACTATGACAAATCAAACTGTTAATGTACCACTGACAACTTCACAGATTCGTTTCCTAATGGATATGGTGATTGTATGTAATCTCGATCATGTTAGAAAATCCATGGTACTACATGATGTTAACGACGCTACTGTTTACGACCAGTTGTGGAACTGTCTACCCGAAGGTGACAAACCATATTGATATAAGTATTATGGTTGTATACCACACCACAACATGACTCAGGCAGAAACCGCTATGGTTGATGAAATGAAATCTCTCATCAAAGATCAAAATGAACTGATTTGTGTTAGAAATGCCTACATTGAAGAGTTGCAACAGCAGATGAGCGACATGGTAAACAGAGAGTATGATTGTTAAGCAAACCCCACCTGAGAATTATTATGGTTGCTCCGATGCCTGGTCAAGAAAACACAGTAGAGGCAGTAAATATGTTCCCAGTAGGAACCGAAGTAACATTTAAAGAGTTTCATGGATGGGTTAAATTTTGTGACCCCGAGACAGGTACGTGTAGTATTTGTATCAAAGTATTTGAGAACGATCCAGCACGTAATGTGTGTATGATTGTATCTAAGAATGACATGCAGAATGTCGTCCCCGTTATTGGTAATCACTCCCGAAGTTAATTATGAAGTACGCTGTAGTGTACATGACTCCTAAGAAGAAGAAACTTGTTATGGAACAAGCAGTATTCTACAATCTTGATGATGCTTCCCAATGGGAGCAACACATCAACAAGACACAACACCTTAAAACCGAAATCATCCCAGTATTTGAATCATGAATGAATTTGAAGGCGACATTTTCAATGACTACGAACTCCGTGAGAGTATCATCCGTGAGATGAGTGAACAAGAATTGTGGGAGACTCCTGAGACCCTACCAGAAGACCTTCTAGCAGACTTCTAAGGCAACCACCTTACATAGTGGCACACAACCCCTCCAGGGGCGTCCTGAAGGGGTTATACTATATTCATACCAAACGAACCAGACATGCAACTCACCAACACCATCACCACTGTTGACTTCTTTCCTGAGGCATTCATTGCTGAGGAAGACGGTGTGATCGTCAAGCGTTTCCAGAAGCGTGTCATCTTCAACGCTAACGGTCAGAAGTCCTACAGCACTGTCACAGCACTCACAGCACGTAACGAGTGGGAAGAGCGTATTGCTGGAGGTGCTAAGGTCACTGGTTACAACGTAGATCAGATGCCACGCTCCGAGTACGCTCCAATGGCAGTTTGATGAGAGTTACTCAGTATCTCCTAGGCGGCATCTTTACTGTTGTCGCTCTTACTTGTTACCTGCTATTCTTAGCACAGCGTGACACCAAGATGATGAACTACTACGATTCAACTATTGAAAGAACTGCCAACTGATTTCCCTCATCAACCACCACAAGGTTTCACATACTATGTTAAAGAGCATAAGACCAACGTCGTTGGCATTTGGATTAGGAATCACGCTAGGTATAGTTACACTAATGAGCCTATCGTCTCAATCTGGGGATTCTACAACACAAAAAAGCAATGTTACATTGCCCCAATTAACCACAAACGTCCAGGTAAACCAGTAGACTTAAGCAACACTACGGCATACTCTGCTATGCCACTACTCAAATCATACGTAGAACAATGACTATTCCAGACACAATTTCATTTGAAGATATGATTGAACAGTTATGTGCTGATCCAGAGTTTGTTGCTGAATGTGAGGAGAACAACCGTAAATGGGATGAAGAAGCAGCAGCAGAGTTAGAGATCACTGTTGATGAATTGTGGGAGAGACTTGGGATAGTATGGCATGAAACTAGACAGTAAAGCGAGAGTATTAGGCAGCGTTGGTGTTATCACTGCCTATTTTGTTATTCTTCATGTGAATGTGATTGCTGGTGTGATGATAAATTGTGTTGCTGATCTGATTAGCATCCCATACTTCATCAGAACAAAGTCATGGGATGTGGTGATCATGGTAGTCTTCCTATTCATGATCAGCATGTCTCGACTGACCACTTCCTAAACTGTCCACCTAACGTTCCACAGGGCACCCAGATGCCCTATACTCATTACATACCAAACAACCTCAATTATGGATTTTGTAATTCTTCTACAGGCAATTGGTTTTGTGGCAGTTCTGCTGTTTTTTATCGGTCTTTTGTGGTCGTTTGTAGACAGTTTTGTAGAGTCCTGTAATGACCCCCACACCGAATCTAAGTTCCCTGATACTAATTACATCAACACAAAGGACACCACTTACCAAATGACTTGCACTAAATGTTACCATTACTATGAAATTAAGGGACGGAAAGTATGTCGTTCTCCGCATCTTGAGAAATCTATGGTAGATGGAAAGAAAGAAGTTCCTGCTGGGTATGAAAGGTCTAGTATAGGGCAGTGTGGTTCAGACGGAGAGCATTTTGAGTTATGTGTTACTAGAATGTTGGATAACTTTTGGAGGGGATCAATATATGATGAAGATGCATTTAGATATTCTATTACTCAATATAGGGCAGAAAAATCAAGGGAGACTGATGCGGGTGACTGACCACTACCCAAACTGACCACTGAACCCCCACAGGGCACCCAAATGCCCTATACTATATTCATACCAAGGCACCTATGAGTTTGCTCTCTACGCTGAAGAACCATCACATCCCATTCTCATCAGGTTACTCTAGCGATATCTATATGCGCTACGGTAAGGTCATCAAGGTGCTTGAAGATGGGTGCTATGAAGACACACTCAAAGAAGTAGCACTACAACAAACTGCTGCTGATGCTGGACTGGCACCACAAATCTATAGTGTGTTTGAGGTTCCTGGTGCGGTTATCATTATTATGGAAGCTATTGATACTGATAAGTTCAGGCAGGTTGTGGAGAATACTCCTGTTGGATATGACCCAGTTAGACTAGGTGGGTTAGATGATGATGCTATGATGCTTGGTTCTAAACTATATGCTAATCTAATCAAGGCAGGTATCATCCACGCTGATTTCCACGTTCAGAACTGGTTGAGGTGTGATAGTGAGACAATTGCACTTGACTTTGGTGTTGCTGACTATATCCAGGACGCTAGCTACCGACACCTTACAGTAGCTGTGATCACGCTCACACCCGCTCTAATGGCTCTCAAACAGTTTGAGCTACTCTATGGGATGAGTGAGTGTAGCAGCTCCTGTGAGCTACGTGGGATGCTTAAGAAAGCAGCCAATCTCATTAGTGACCACTGAACACCCACAGGGCACACCGATGCCTTATACTTATCACATTACTACAAGAAACTAATGAAAGAATTCTTAGTTACATCTATCTTTATTGCTGGTGTTTCTGGATTTGGATTTTATGTTTTTCAATCAATGAACGAGACAAAAAGATACGTCCGTGATCATGAGTGTGTGGTTATTGACAAGAAATCTAGAACCACCTTTCAAACAATTCCACAGGAAAATGGTACGATGATTACGATGCCTATTACTACGATGAGTTACCTATATGAGTGTCAAATTGAAGGTAAACACGGTACTAGATTTTGGTATTGAACCACTACCCAAACTGACCACTGAACCCCCACAGGGCACCCAAATGCCCTATACTATATTCATCAGCAAGGGACACACCCCATGACCACCACAGTCGTTAAGCACTCCTTCTACAAGATCGAGATTGACACTCATGAGGCACCACAGCAACCCATCATCTATTTCCGCAAGGAAGGCAAGTGTACGACTGCTAAGGGCATGGATCGTCAGCACAATCGCATCGTGAACGAGACTGTGGAAGCATGGTATGAATTCTCTCAGCAGATCCGTCGCTACACCATCTCTCGTGTGCCAGCTGACGTAGTGGTCGGTGGTGAGATCCGCAAGGCATAATCTGCTCTATACTATATTCATCAACACAAACGACATGACTGCTTCCTTCGCTGACTTCGCTGCTACTCAAGATGCTCGTAACAGCATCCAACTGAAGGTACGTGAGTATTCCTTGATGCTCTGTGATGCTCTTGAAGATAACTTCAAGTCACGTAATCGTGGTGCTCTCGCTGGTCGCCCTGCTCCTGAGTACAAGTTCACTGTAGAGTCTGGACGTAAGTATCATAAGATCATGATGACTACTGATGGTGGTTCACGCTCAGTTCATGCTTTTGTTGACATGAAGACTGGTGAGGTTTACAAACCAGCATCAATCAAAGCACCTGCTAAGGGTGTAAGATTCAACCTGCTTGTAATCACTGACCGTGAGTGGTTGCTAGAACATGCTGACTGGGCAGGTGGATACCTCTATAAGCGTTGAGCTTGACATCTGTCAACATCTTTGCTAAATTACACTGTAAGTTCACTTCACTCTACTCTCATGTATTACGTTGTTGCTGGCGACATCGCTTATGTCATGGATCATGCTGACGATACTCCTTATGGTGCTGCTGTCAACCTTGATGGTACTGTCGATTGGGATTGTACTTTTAACTTTGATCCCAGTATGGATGATGAAAGTTTGGAGTACACTGCTCACGTTCTCCACAATCTCAAGCAAATCGTTCAACTCACTCAAGAACACAACAAGGTATTTGTCAAATGAAGAAACTCGACTACATCTCGGACCTGTTCGCTCCGATTGATTATGATACCACACCAGTACGTGTCACGCCACGTGCTGACCTTGAAGAGGACATGGTTAAGAAGTTCTGGCGTTATCACGGACGCTTTCCAAATGACTTCGCCCGTGCTATTGTAGAGATCCTGCCAAAGGGTAAGACCTTCGTCAGTTACGACCACCTTGCTAACTCACTCACAGTAAAATGACTAAACTACAACAAGAACAAGAGTCTGTCTCCTCACAAGTTGACGTTATCATGAAGAATCGTGAGCGTCGTTTCAAATTCCTTATGAATAAGGATCGTACTCTCGATGCTATTGCTGTTGGTGAGGAGTTCATGGAGTGGATGATGATCGATCAGGAAGATTGTACGGAAGAGATTCTGTATTTCCGCATCGAAGATCTTCAACAGGCATGAAGAAGCACGTTAGCTACGTCAACCCACAATCGTGGGTAACTTATGACACGTGTCTCCCTGCTGAATTATGTGATGCTGTTACAGAACACTTTATTGATCTACCTGTTACCGCAGGTACAGCACATGCACACAAAGGACATCGTAGATGTGGTTTAACATGGACTAGTCCAGACAACTGGATTGGTCCATTTTTGTGGAAATATATACAACAAACTAATGATAGAGTGTTTCAGTATGATCTTACGGAAACACATATGACTGAGATACACCAATTGGAGTATCGTGTTGGTCATTACTATCATTGGCACGTTGATGATAACATTAGTAACCACATTCAGTATGCTCCACCACCATTTGGTACAGCACGACAGAATATCACAGAGTATGTACGGAAACTATCGTTCTCACTACAATTAACTGATCCTAGTGAGTATACTGGTGGTGATGTACAGATCATTGATGATACAGGTGGCAGAGGAATGATGACAATTCCCAAAGAACGTGGTACACTGTGTATATTCGACTCTAGGACACGTCATAGAGTCAAACCAGTTAAAACTGGTAAACGCTTTGTACTCGTAGGATGGGTATTAGGACCACGTTGGAAGTAAACTATGAAAAACTATGTAATTGGATTGCTCACTGCCTTATCACTAGGCACAGCACATGTAGCACTCGCTAATGAAGACAAGATCACCCAAGGTTATAATACCATGGATTCTCTTGGTTGTATGCTCTTAGGTGAGTGTACTGATGGTGTCACGAAAGTATATTCTATGCTTGATATCTCATCACAATACCCTAACACGGAAGAATTCACGAGTGTGACTGGTGAGTTTCATAATATGCTTACATCACTCAATCAGATTGGTGTGAATGTATTCCTTGCTGATGAGAAGTATTTCCCAGCAGGTCATCGTGGTGTCTATCATACTGTGAGCAACAACTTCTTCCTGAATAAGGATTACATGGGAACACCAGGCACACTGATGATGGTGATGAGACATGAAGGATGGCATGCAGCACAAGATTGTATGGCAGGTACGATTGATAACTCACTCATTGCTATTATTATGCCAGAGGATGAAGTTCCTATGATCTGGCGTGTATTAGCAGAGCGTACATATCCTAAGTCAGCATTACCTTGGGAAGCAGAAGCAGGTTGGGCAGGTCGTACTGAAAATATGACAATGAATGCCTTAGCAGCATGTGCTGGTGGTAAGATGTGGGAAGTATATGAACCAACACCACTCACACGTAAGTATCTTGTAGACTTCGGGTATATCAAGTAATGTATATTGATACAGTTCACTGTTCGTATGATCTAGGCACTGGTTTCTGGAATCGTAATCTTCACACAAAAGAACTATCACAGACTTGTGGGTGCTACTGGATTAATCCGAGTGGTGAATTGTATGAGATTAGTTACACAGGCACACAGAGTTATACAAATAATGATAGAGTGCCATATGTACCCAATGGTACTCATGGTAAGGTATCACCTGTAAATATATCCACTACAATTAGATTACAACCTGTACATTGGGATGCTTACTATGCTAAGTGTCCCACATGCCATGTTACCCTATATAATGGCAAGATTATTAACCATTCAATTACATGATTAATGTCACCCAAGAAAGCGAAAACACCTTCACAATCGAGTGGGACCATGAAGACCCAGGTGAAAGCATCTTCAACTCGTTCACAGAGCAAGACTTCATCGAAGTCCTCAAGTACTACGCGGAAAGGTCACTCTCGATCGACAAGTACAATAAACAGTCTAGAGAAGAATCTCAAGAAACTAACTACTACAACTCCGAAAGCGAAGGTAAAGACTGGAACATCTACCACAAAACTGACGAAGCGTCGTAAAGAACAAGAGATCAAAGTGATGAACTCACGGAAACTAGATATGTTCCCATGGGTTGAATCCTTTCCTTATTATATGAAGGATGAAACAGAGAACAAAAAGTGTTGGTTCGTATGTGAGGAACATGCCACAAAATACATCAGACGATACAACTGTAAATACAAACTATATCTCTACACTGGTACAAAAGGGTGATGATTTGATCATGGATATACCTGATTATCTTGACTGGTTGCCTGGTGACGTGTTACAATGGGATATAAATGACAGTGTAATCACTATTACTAAACTCAATGACTGATACTGAACGTTGGAACAGGGGATTAGATCTATTCATTGAATCTGTACTCAAACCTGACTCTAAACTTAGACAATGTGCTCATAATCAAGAGTGTTTTCATGAGTTGATGTGGTGTCGTGATAATGTACTGGACTATCTTAAAACTCTTCGTGCTACTGAACAATGACTACTGATAGAGAACAACGACCACTCACTGATCAACAACTGGTTGACAGTCGTTTGAATGAAATACAAACACAAATTGAACACCTCATTGAAACTGTCTATCTCATGGGTTACAACAACGGGTTAAAACAATCATGAATCTTACAATACAACAGATAGATCGTATTCTATTAGCATTGTCACGTGATCATGACCATGCTGATGCTAAACTTATCAAAAGTCTAGAACTATATCGTTATCGTCTCACTCAACCATAATGTATGAAGAACTAAATTGTTTTGAAGAGGCACTTAAGCACTTCGGAACAAGAGTCGAGATCATCACTGCTATGGAAATGGCAAAGAAACTATCACCTGAAGATGCCTATCAGTTGATTAAAGATGAACTCAAAGAAGTTAAACTCTGTCGTAAACAATTCAAAAATAAGGACTGTTAAACCATGTCACAACCTAAGCAAAGAGATCCCAATGATCCACTCTATGATCCCAACGATAAATGGAATGAATACAAGGTAGATTTACATTGTAATGAGACACACTCACCTGATGAATGGGATCCTACTACAGAAGGTAAAATTGCTGATCCACAAACTAGACACAAAGATAAGGTATTAGATAAGTTCTGTGATGATCATCCTGGTTCCCCTATGTGTAAAGTATTTGATGATTAGTACACTCTTTGTGTTCTTCTTCATATTACTACTCACAATAGGAATGGAACTCACCTGGCCTGTTAAGAAATGAACTTCCTACAACAATGGTATGATACATGGTGGTTTGCAATCAGTGAAAGATTTGATTCATTAAACTCATTAGCTTCATGGGAACCAGATTTCTTTGAATATATCAATCAAGGATGGTTAGATATGTACTACACACCACCAAAGAAACAAACGATGGAAGAGTATATTAAATCTTTCCTTCACACTAACCCATACTACAATGAGAAGTATTATGATGTTTGACTTAGACTTAGAAGATTATACTATCATCCTCAATGCCCTACATTATTACAAAAAGGTAGAGAAGTATCCTGAGTTCGCTCATTATACCCCAGAACGTATCAATCAACTAAGAGATAAACTAGCACAACAACTTATCCCATCACCTAATATCCTTGAGTGAAACCATTTAGATTACGTGGTATAGCAAGTGAATATGCTTTCGCTGCTCAATACTATGAACTTATTACTGATGAGAAGTATTCTCTCGTTCAACCTGATCTAGATTATGGTTGGGATTTTATGATTGCGTCTACTGGTACTAAAATACAAGTTAAACGTCATACTCCTAATAACAAATATAATCCATTCAACCTAGACTTACGTCGTAAACGTAATAAAGGTACAGGTAACTATACAGGTAAAGAGTTTGATTACCTTGCCGTACATGATATTGATGCTAACCAATTTATTATTACACATGTCTCTAACCTAATGAATAAAGAAGGTATTATGAAACAATCTATTGGTATACGATCATTACCTAATCAAGGATTTCAAGCACTGTATGAGTAAATACGATCACGGTGGAC
>JACLAB010013783.1_pt1 | contig 72760 bp, 44 predicted proteins | sample 8027921 | NCBI WGS metagenome assembly JACLAB01 (sample SAMN15725117, study PRJNA655200) | protist metagenome | isolation source: fluorescence activated cell sorting (FACS) single amplified genomes of... | place: USA: West Boothbay Harbor, Gulf of Maine | collected 2000-07-19 | reverse complement strand
ACGAGACTTCTTGCAACCGATTCAGAAGAGTGCAGAAACTACGCAATTGAAAATGGAGTTCTCGGTGACATCGAACACGTGTTCAGAGGTAATTTTTCGCCAACACGGATTGCAGAGCACCTTCGCGAAACCATGCGAGTGATTGACGACGTGAAAACATCCATTCCAGAAGGTAGCTATCTAGAGATCTGTTCAGCGCTTCAGTCTGCTTTTAGCGAAATACGCAACCTGGAATAGAATTCGCACGAGGTCCACACTATTTTGAAATTACGTCGCGTGTTCTGATTTTGTGAAATATCAAAGTACCGGTAAAAAAGTCAAAACGTTCTCGCCCCGCGACTCCAAAAAGTGCACGAATGCGCAGGCTGACGTGGCGTCACTGGTCGTCGTCGTCGTCGTCGTACAATGTCGACGGACGGTCGCGACGTGGACGCCGCGGACGCGTGGGACACTGGTGGTGAGACATTTAACTTTATTATCCGAGACCTGTGGTGCAGCGAGAAGAGAGACGACGCGCGCGGGTTCGCACGCGCGTTCGAAGCCCTGAAACGGTTTAGCCCTGACTTCGACACCGTCGTCCGCAAGTACTTCAAGCACCTACCGCATATGAAGTGTAGATCGTGGGATGAGTACGCGGCGCGAGCGGAACCGGGGTATATCACGGCGTTGCTCATGAAATTGAACTTCGACGAAATGGGTGACTGGATCATGGCGAGCTTCGCGCGAAGCGGAGACGTGCGCGTCTTAGCATGGGCGCTCTTTGAGGCCGACCCAACTTCGAGACCGACGCACAGTGGCGGCGATATTATATGCGAAGAGGCGGCGCGACGTGGACGTATAAACGTCTTGGAGTTTGCGCGTTTAGATCATGATTGTTATTGGGATGAAAATACGCCGCGGTTGGCGGCTTTGGGTGGGCATTCGCTGTGCTTGAAGTTTGCGTACGAAAACGGTTGCCGGTTCAATGCAGAAGTGACGCGAGCCGCCGCGCGGGGGGGTAAATTGAACTGCTTGCGATACTTGCACGAGGTTGTGAAATGCCCATGGGACGAGGGTTCGTGCATCGAAGCGGCTGAAGCCGGGCACTTGGAGTGCTTGCAATACTTGCGCGAGCACGGGTGCGAATGGAGCGAGGCAACGTTCACCGCCGCCGCTCGCGTGGGACGACTTGAGAGTCTCAAGCATCTTCATGCGAACGATTGTCCTTATAGTTCAGATGTGAGTGTTACTGCGGCTGAAACAGGCCATCTTGAAGCGCTCAAGTTTCTTCATGAGCACGGGTACGTCTTCAGTCCAGACGTCTCAAAAATGGCGGCTCGAATGCACTTGGACTGTGTGCGTTACCTCGTTGAAACACTGGGATATGATATCACGCGGGTAGAACTCATAGAAATGGTGATGCACGGAAGTTTGGATTGTTTGGAATACGCGTTTGCAAAAGTTGGCGACATGTTCCGCGAACACAACGACGAGCTCTGCATGTACGCAGCTTGGGAGGGACAGGAAAGTAGTATCAAATTTATTATAGACCATGTTGGCGCTCCGAAAGAATGGATAAGTAGCACATGTGCAGTCGCAGCACAGGGAGGGCATTTGGATTGCCTTAAGTACTTGCATAAGCTCGGTTGTCCGATGGATGCACAGGTGAGCTGCAGAGCGGCTGAAGGCGGCCATCTCGAGTGCCTTAAGTTTGCCATGAAGCATACGAAGCCTGTGTACGAAATTATGGAATCCGCTGCCCGAAACGGACATTTAGACTGCTTGCGGTACGCTTATGAGCACGGATGCCCGTTGGAAGAGGGCCTGTTGAATGTAGCCGCCGAGAGTAAAAGTGACATGCCAATGTGCATGGCGTACTTGCATTATGAACTAGGTCTTGCATGGGACGAGGAGACTTGCATTAGAGCGGCGAGAGCCGGAAACGTTATAATCCTGGATGAACTACGATCCGGGCGTTGTCCTTGGGATACGAGAGTTCTTGCAACCGATTCAGAGGCATGCAGAACCTATGCAATTGAAAATGGAGTCCTCGGTGACATCGAACACGTGTTGAGAGACAATTTCGTGAGGAAGCGAGCCTACACTTCTACAACACCGGTTGAAAAGTACCTTCGCGAAGCCATGCGAGTGATTGACGACGTGAAAACGTCCATTCCAGAAGGTAGCTATCTAGAGATCTGTTCGGCGCTTCAATCTGCTTATGCTGAACCGGGCGAACTGTCGGAGAGACTTCGCGTTTTAAAAATAGAGCTTGAAGAACTTAGGTCTGAGAACTTCAAACTAGGGGAGGAACTTTATGCCTATAGGCGTCGGGTCGCACAACAGGCGCACGTGACAGTTGGAATTTCGCCACCTCAACCGGATGCGTTGTAACAAACATGTGATACAGTAGTAATTCCTCAGTCGCGCCTCCTCACTGCACACCACGATGGACGTCGATGGCGACGCCGCGGTGTACATCCACGGCTACGACCGCCATGGCACCGATGTCTCCTCCGAACACGCCATCGCCAGACCAGAGTATTCGGCAGCGTACCTCGACGCGCTCGCGCGCTTCAACGCCGCGCTCGCGAGAGACGATTGCTCGCGCGACGCGCTCTCCACCATCGATCCCGTGCTCGCGGAATGCGGCGCGCATTACACCGCGTGGCGACATCGCGCACGATGCGTAGAGCATCTCGTCCAGGCGTCGACGAGCGATGCCGACGCTCGGGCGGTGCTTGAAGAAGAGTTTGCGTACGTCGAAGCCAAGACGGTTGCGGCGCCAAAAAACTACCAAGTGTGGAATCACGCGCGCGTCGTCATCGGCTCGTTCGATGCAAACGATAAAATCGTCATAGCTCGCGCGTTGGCGCACGTTGACGCCGCGCTGGCGTTGGATGCGAAGAATATACACGCGTGGACGCATCGAGCGTGGTGCGTCGCGCGCTTTCAAGCGACGCGGTCGTGGGAGGAGGAATTAGAATACACCGCCGCAGTCTTGCGCGACGACGATTGGTGGAATAACAGCGCTTGGAACGCAAGGTTTCATGCCGTTGAAATCGGGACTAGGGTTGGTTTGGCTGGATCTAGTGATGTGGTGCAAGATATCACGACGCGGGAGTTGGCGTTTGTCAAAGAATCGTTGCAAGGCGCGGACGATAACGAAAGCGCGTGGAATTACCTACGCGGAATAAACACGCTGACGAATGAATATGCGACAGATGATTCATATAAGGACAATCTGGCGGATGCATCACTCCAATTAGCGCGCGAATTTGCGTATGCAAAGCCACCGAATCGACACGCGATGCTCTTCGTCGCCGACGCGCTCGCCATGAACGCGCAGCGTACTACTGATGCAAAACTTATCGCTGATGCCAAGGCGACGTTCAATGCGCTCATGACTATTGACCCGGTGCGGGTGAATTACTACGTCGCCCGCACCAATCGTTTAGAGACCGCAGTGAGACTGGAGCTTGCCTATCCGGGAAGGTGGCCAGAGCCGAACACCGCTGCGACCACATAGAACGACGCCCCATAGCCCCCGCGTCATGTCAAATATCGCCGATTTTCTGACAACCATACATCTCCAGACCTACGCCCCACGCTTTATCGAGCAAGGCATCGATTCGTTGGAGGATTTGCGCTATGAACGCGACCTCGACGGTTTAGTCGAAGACGTCGGTCTCGCGGACGCGGATGCGAAAACCTTTCGCAGTGCGCTCAAAGCAGCGTTGAGTGGTGAGAATCGTCGAGGCGAAGGGGCCAAAGAGCCGACGAAAGAGGATCTGGCGGCGGCGGTGAAGGCGTCGCTGGCGACGTCGCGCGCCAGGCAGGGATTAGGAGAAGAGGCGAGCGCCGCGCTACGCGACCGCGTCACCGGTGGGGCGCTTCGTCAATCGGGTGCCCGACACGACGAGGGACCACAGCTGAGCATTGATGAAACTGTGCTCGGGGACGTGAACGCACGTATGGGCTTGGCGACTGGGGAGGAGATTGAAAAAATTTTGAGCGCGCACGCGAGACAAGACTTTTTGGAGCTCCTCAACCTTCGCGACGTGCCAATTGATAGCTTAGGTAAGGTGGAATGGAGTGGTCATGAGGCGATGCGGACGAATGAAGTCGCCATGCGGTGTAAACTATTGAGCTTGCGGTTGGATTCATCAAGAAACATGCACCCGAAGGCGCCGTTGGCGGCGCGGGCGGTCCAAAATGCGCTGGATTTGATGAGCAATAAAGAGACGCGACGGGAGATTCTCACCGAAGCCGTTCGTAGAAAAGTTGACGAGTTACGTGCGTCTGGAAACTCGCAGTTCCAGGGCGGATACGTGACTTTGACTGGCATACATTATGGTTCTGGCGCCACCGCGAGCCGAACGCAAGAGGAAAATTACGTCTCTAAAGACGTGAGCAACGACATGCCGACGTACGACGCGTCTATTCACGAAGCACCCAAGGACGATGACAACCATGATGACGCCGCGCATCGCGCGCGCGATGAGATCAAAAAAGCGCCGAAAGTGGACGTGTCTAGCATTCGAGCCAAGCTCGCGTCCAAGGCTAAAAAACCGCGCTTCATGTAACGCGCGCGATGGACGCGTATACGAAGCATAGCCTAGCTCATCAGAGACCCATCCCCAACACACACTTCAGTAGCTCATAGTACAACACATGGACCTATTCACACACCGCGCTGTGCACGTCGCGCGATGCCACCTCAAACGATGCCAACCAACCTCTCCCGAGTGACATGTGCACAGCGCGCTCCCTATGAGTATTTAGTATGAATACCGCGCGCGGAGACGCCGCGCGACGTTTCGCGGCGATCCATCGATTCGAGGCGTTGGTTGGCGTCGACGCGACTCGACGGCGCGATCCACGCACGTACTCGACTCACAAATAATACTCGAATCACAATGGCGATCGATAAATTGATGATGCTCTCGGGCGCAGGCACGGTGCGGCGATCGATGCGAATTCGCGGTCGGCTGCCCGGCGATGGATGCTGACGCATGGCTGGATGACTGACTGTATGACGACGACGACGACGACGACGACGACGCGCGCGATCACACAGCTCTCCTACGGCGTGCAAATGAAATTCGCCCCCAAGATCTGCAGTAAGATCTACTGGAAAGAGGGCGAACGGAACAACGTCAACACCGTGCAGAGCGATTGGTTGGGCACGGTGCTCTTGGGCTCGAGCGCGTTGCAAATCATGTCGGCGCTAGATGGCGAATGCACGAAGAACCAAATCGGCGGCGCCGCGCTCTCGTGGGCGGTGACGCTTCCGGAATACTTTGCGCAGCGCGACGACTTTAATGGGCCGATGCTGATTGCGAACGGGGCGATGTGCACGGCGCTGACGGCGGTGCTCGTCAAGGCGTACTTGGACAAGCAGGACAAGTGATCGCGATGACGCGCGGTGGCGGCGTCCGCTGAGCTTGGTGGAGTCGTCGACGAGGCAAAATACTGAGACCGCGCATCTGCGCTTTCGATTCGTATCGATTCGTTTCGAGCGTCGCGCGAGTCGACAGAATAACAGAATAACACTTTTTAAGATATTTACTTTACGTCGCACCTTTACACGTCGACGCGACGCGACGGGACGCGACGCGACGGGACGCGACGCGCGAATCATAGGATGCGCGAGCGATAAGTCGTCGTCGCTGACTCGCGCGCGCGCGACGCGAGTTTATTTACTACCGGGCCGGAACAACACGCACTCTTGCGCCCTTCATGGCGCAGCCGCCGCCCGCGCCGTGCCGCCACTTCGAACGAACCGGCGCGTGCCGATACGGCGATGCGTGTGCGTTCGCCCACATCGCGCGCGATGCGCACGCGCCGTCGTCGACGTCCCTCGACGCCCCCTTGCCCGCCCGGGCGCGGCGTCAAACGCGCAAGAAGGACAGTCGGTTAAAGGTGGTTGTCTTTCGACGCTTTCTCGAGCGCACGTTCAATAATCTCTACGATGCGCGCATCGTTGACATCGCCGGCGGCAAGGGCGTGCTGAGCTTTGAACTGTTGAATTACGCCGATTCTCGCGTTCGTGACGTGTGCGTGATCGATCCACGCGTCATGAAGCTCTCGAGACAGAGCGAGCGCTGGAGCAGAGGCTTTCACGTCTCTGGACGCGGGACGACGCCCATGACGCACGACGTCCGAATTCCTTCCCATTGTCGAGTGTTTTTCAACAGAGACACGTTTTCGCTCGATGATGACAGCCACGCCGAGCGCGTGCGTGCGTCGCATGCGTTGGCGCGGTCTACGAGGTGGTGCGCGAGCGGCCTCGTCGCCGACGACAACTGCGACGACTATTCAGCCAACAAGGATGCGCGCGTTCGCGTCACGCAACGCGGCGTCGATGCGCCCAACGTCGTCATCACAGAAGATGAGGGTATGGGTGTTGAAGACACGCTCACGACGCTCCGAGAAGCGTTGACGAATGCGACGCTCGTGCTCGGGATGCACCCAGACCAAGCAACCGATGCGGCGGTTACTTTCGCTTGCGAACGCGGTTTACCGTTCGCTGTCGTGCCGTGTTGCGTGTACGCCAAAGAATTTAGTCGCAGACGATTGCGTGATGGCACGCAAGTGACGACGCACGAGCAGTTGTGCGCGTATTTGATGGAGAAAACGAGCGCGAGTGGAGCTGAAGTCCAAATGTCGACGTTGGACATGCGCGGGAAGAATGTCGTCATATGGTCGCTCGGCGCCGAGCCCATGTGTAGGGCGATAGAATAGCACATAGTTTACATTATTGCGTTGTTGATGATTTGTACAGATTATGCCGCGATTTTACTTTTGTACAGATTATGCCGCAAATCGTTGCGAAAGCCAACGTCTGGCGCGATAGATGTCGTCGGCGCTCAATTCGTGGCCGACGTCTTCGTTCAACACGACTCTCGCGCGCATGTATTTCCCCGCCTCAAGGGACCAATCCACGGGAACGAGCGGGTCAGCGCCACCCGCGAGTATTAATGCGTGTGGTCGCGCTTCGTTTGCGCCGTCATCGACGCGATCGACTCGATTTGGGAGGTACCCGCGAACCGCGAGCACGCCGCCGACGTCTTGCAAATCCCGCGCCGCGCACGCCAACGCTAAACATGCCCCCTGTGAAAATCCTCCAAGCACGACGCGCGCGCGAGGGATCGCGTGCTGATCACATGCTTCATCTACGATGGCGCGCACGCGCGCTATAGACGCCTCCATCCCGTCGCACGTCCAAGATTCCGCCGCGCGACCGGGCGCGCTCCGCAGCCGCGGCTCAAACCACGCGCGCACCTCTAAATCATCCTTCACACCCTTGTGCGCCTCGAACGCGCGCGGCGCCCGCACGAGCGGCGCATCAGGCGTGAGTATTAACGTTCTCTCTCGCGCATCGCCATCAACGACGGCGTGCGCAAACTCTGCCCACGACGCGCCGCCGTCGTCGGCAAAGCCGTGCAACCACACAAACAACGAACTCGGCGTCGTCTTCATCGACGACGCCAACGCCGACGCCGAGCGTAACGACGACGACGACGACACAGTCGTCGACGGCACGGGCACGGTCCCATCAAACGCGCTCACCGCGATCGCCACGCGACGATTAATCCGACGTATCACGCGCTGCACATCCATGGCATCACCGTCACCCACATCATCGCCCCCTTTCCCCCGCGACACGCCGCGCACGCCCCGCGCGCGCCACCCCACCGCACGCGTCGCGCCCAGAGCCACCTCCCGCGCCGCTCTCGCGCGCGACATCGCGCGACGTCGCCGCGAAGTGACGCGATGAGCTCGCGCACGTGGCGCGGTCGTTCCCACAGAGCGCCGCGCGCGCGACCCCCCGAGCTCATCGCGATGCAGGCGAAAAAGGTGCGCGTTCGCGCGCGCGAATGATGATGCGATGTGCGCGCTGCGCATCGCGACGACAGCGCGCGCGCGTGTCGCGCGTCCTGGGCGCCGGACGCGACGTTGGTGATGATGATTTTAAATGTGTCGAGCTGTCGTTCCCCTGAGAATGGCCGACGCGTGCTTTCTCGCGCATTCGCCGATCGCGCACTGACGGTACGCACGCAATGATGACACGCAATACATACACAGGCATCGGACGCCGCGAATCAGTGGGCCGAACGTCGTCGTGAGGCGCTCGAGCGGGCGAAGAATTTAAGAGCCAAACGCGACGACGACGTCGGCGCGCGTCGGAAAACGAGCGCTGAACATGCGGAACGGGATCGATTGGCCGCGAAAGTAGCGCACGCGGCGAAAGAGGCGAATGAACGCGCGGCGAAGCGCGAGGCGGAGGCGTTGGCGGCGAAGATTCGAGGGGAAGTTGAACGTGAGCTGCTCGCGGAGCGCGAACGGGCGATGGAAGTTGAAGGCGAAGCGCCTCGCGCGGCGCCGATGTACGTCGCGGTGAAGGCTGAGGCGATGCCTGTTATGGACGTGGCGATGGTGGATGTGAAGGCAAAGGTGAAGAAGCCAGTGATGGCGACCGCGGCGGTGGTGCCTCGAGCGGAGGTGTGCGATGAAGTCGACGCGATGGATGTCGGAGGCGCGGACATCGAAGCGGACATGGATGCGGAGGCGGCTCAAGAACCCGCGGAATCGCTCGTCGTCGAGTGGTCGCCGCCGACGAACGCGAAGACGGTGGTGAAGAGTGAAGGTAAGCGTCAGCGTTCGCCGTTATCGGCGAATGGTGATATCGTGCGTGCCAGGGCGAGGTCAAATGTCACCGGGACGAAACCGCCGCCGACGACGAGCTCGAGCGTTCCCAAGCGACCGCTCGTGAGCAAGCCTACTTCCACGAAGTCCACTGTCGCGCCTAGTGCGTCTCGTGCGGCAGGTAGACCCGCGGTGGCGAAGAAACCTGTCGGCGATGGCGAGAAAGTGCACCGTCAAATGTTTGACAAGCGCGAGAGTCGTCGAATGAACCGCGGTCCATTCTCCGCCGCCGTGCGTCGATGGCGCAATCGTCAGAGCAGCGCTTCGGAGGCGACAAATGAGGATGGTAACGCGCTGCCAACGACATCCACCGCGGCGCCCGGGTCCATCTACGTGTATGCGCGCAAGCGCCCGATGTTTGATCCGGAGAAGAAGCGCGGCGAGTACGACGTCGTGAGCGTCAAGCGCGGCTCTGTCGCCGTCGTACACAACTGCCAAATGCACGCCGATTTAAAGCGCATGTTCGTCAAGCACTGCGCGTACGACCTCTCGGGCGGTGTTTTCGATGATAAGTCACAAGAACACGACGTATACGCGCGTGCAGCGGCGCCATTGGTGGTGCAATCGCTTCAAGGTGGCGTCGCGGCGTTGTTCATGTACGGCCAGACGGGATCGGGAAAGACGCACACGATGGAAAACATCGAGGCACACGCCTTCGAGGCGCTCTTCGCGGGCGACGCCGTCGCCGGCGTTGCTGGTGCAACATCTATCGATGTCTCCTACTTTGAAATTGCGGGTAAGACGTGCGTGGATTTGCTTCAACGCGGACGCGTCGAGTTGCGCTTGAAGGAATTGTTTGAAGAGGATGGTGAGAATTTAACGACGCAAATGGAAGTTGAACTCATGGGTGCTAAAGAACCAACGGTGAAGACCGCGGCAGAGCTCAAGGCGGTGATTGATGAAGGGAAATCACGTCGTCAGACGAGCTCGACGCAGTGCAACGCAGCGTCATCGCGCTCGCACGCCGTGCTTCGTCTCACGGCGACGCTTCCGAATGGTTCAAAAGGTCGATTAACGCTCGTCGATTGCGCTGGGAGCGAACGTAAGGAGGACAACGTCAAGCACAATGAACAACAGCGCAAGGAAACGGCTGAAATTAACGCCAGTTTATACGCCTTGAAAGAGTGCGTACGATTCCGCAGACTGAAATTTGCTGGCGGTAAGGGTGCAAACGCCGTTCACGTGCCGTACCGCAACAGCCCGCTCACGCGCGTCTTGGCTGAGTGTTTCGTTCGGGAAGACGCCACCATGGCGGTCATTGGTACAATGTCCCCGGCATCAGTTGACACTGAGCACTCGCTGGCGACATTGAAGACGATTAACGCCATCGGCGGTAACGAGGACACCGAAGGGTACTCTGAAGAAAAGGAGGATGTCTCGCGCGAGCTCCGCGTGGACCCGACGACGGGCGAGGTGACTGAAAAGGCTGCCGAGCGTTTAATCGCCCCCGTGAAGTGGTCACACGATGACGTGCGGACATGGCTCAATACTGCTGCCCGGGGCGCGTTTAAGACTGTGAAACTTCCATCGACGCTCACCGGGAGTCAGTTTGTACGCATGACGCCGTTGGTGCTTAAAAACATGTGCGGCGGCGACGAACAGTTGTCAATCAAGCTTCACAAAGCTATCCGTGCGGAAATCGCACGGTGCAGCGCAATGCCGCGCACGTAGTAGATCACACACACACACATAAACTCACAACACGTAAACATACTCCTCGCATGCCTTTAATCAGAATATATCAATGTAGTAGCAATCAAACCGTACGTCGTCTCTCTCGCGTCTTATTACACAAATTCACATCGCGCGCGTTACTAAACTACTAAGCGTACTGCTGCTGCCGTGTTCGAAGCGCTAGTCTTTGTACGCCTCGACGCGCGCGAGTTGAAACTCAAACGCCCCAGGCTTGTAATTCGTATTCAAATTTTCCATCCCGTAGTCAAATTTGGACAGCATGAACTGCAACGAAACAATCCTCTTACCGTCAAACGTTCGATATTCTGGATCACTCTTCGCCACCGCGCGCCCGCGCTTGACGGGAACGAAATCACTAAATCGCACCTTCACTTCGCGCATCTCTGTCGGGCACTCAAACGTCTGATGAAACGCCACATTGAACGAATCATCAGAGTCGTACGCGATGACTTTATAGCGTAACCCGTCGCCCGCGCACGTCAACGAAAGCCCGTCGTACGCGCTCAAATCAAGCGCTCGATCAAAATCGCGACACTTGAACGACGCAAAACCTCCAAACTGATCCTCCGTCACCCCACGCATGACTGCCCGACCATTTTCAAGCACCACGTCGGCGTCCGAACGCCCACCCATGACGACGTCATTCAATGATGAAAACTTCGCCGCGAATTCATCCCCACGCATGCGCGAGAAATCAAACACCACGCCATCAACATCCACGCGCGGTGCCTCCACCGTCGGTTTCGCGTTCCAAGGAATCACTTTCGCGAGCATCCCACCCGGACCGTCGAAAAACTCCATGGATTTCCTCGCCTGCGTCAGCGGTTTCGGAAGCACCGCGTCGAAGAAATCATCCACCAGATTCGCCCGCGGCGTCGTTCGCGCGCGCGTCGCGCGCTTGACACGCGCGCGCGATGTCGTCGCACCGAACGCGCGCGCTGGATTGGCCGCAATCATCGCCATTGCGCGTCACCGAGTGCGGTTTTCACGCACATCGCAGCAGCACACCAACACACGCAGGGGAACTTAAAACGCCATTTCGTGACGCGCGACATCCACGCATGTTTCATCGCCGCGACGCCGCGCACGACGCCGTGTCGCGCGCGATATCCACCGCGCAATTATTATCTCCGCTCGATACGTCCGCGCGACCGTGTGGGATCGCCGTGGCGTCGCCCGTGCGCGCGACGACGACGAATGCGCACGCGCGTGCGCGTGGGTCCGCGCGCGGACGCGGGGAGTTGCGGTCGCCGCTCGCGATGCTCGACGCGAATTCTCCGCAAGGGAAGAGCACGAAACGGTCGAATGCGTCGTCAGCGATGCCTGCGTCGCGCGGTGGGTTTGACATGCGCGTGCGTGCGGCGAGTAAGCTGCAGAGAAAGCCAGCGGGGGCAAAGAGTCGATTGGCGCGCAGTCGAAGCGCGAGCGAAGAAAGCTTGATGGACGAGGCCGACGGCGTGACGGCGACGGTGACGGATGCGCCTCCGGATACACCGACGCCGTCGTTTCGTGCGGTGGAGAGTTTCGATGAGATGGTGAACCGGTTGCGGTTGACATCGGTGATGGATGATTACGCGACGCGCGAGTTGGCGCTCGTGTACGAGGAATCGCTCGAGGCGCGGTCGTTGCGCGCGGTTTTGGAAAATGTGAAAGATTCAGAGCTTGAGATGGCGCATGTGGAAGCCGAGCGACGGGATAAGTGGGCGAAATCGATTGAGGAGGATATTGAGCGAAAGTGGGCGTCAAAGGTGCGCGAAATGGAAAAGGAGAATGCGAAATTACGCGTCCAAGCGCACTCAAAGGATGTGGCGCTCGACGGGGCAAAGACAGAGGCGAATCGGTTGGCGAAGATTGTAGAGAATGCTCCGCGCGCGGCTGCGACCACGACAGCGGTAGTTTCCGCGCCAGAACCTAAAGTATTGATGAGTTCGAGCACGCAGACGACGGGTGGGATGGTGAATGACGCCGAAGTGCAGACGTTGAAGCAAGAATTGACACGCGCGAGAGCGCAGACGGCGCACGAACAACGACAAGGGGCGAAGGATTTGGACATGCTTAACGCCGATCTCGTGGCGAAGGAGAAAACCATACAGGCTCTTCGACATGAGTTATCTGAAGCGAAGGACCGCGCGCACTTTTACGAGAGATGCGTGAGATCCGCGGATGAGCGCGCGAACAACGCCGAGGCGACGTCGCACGCGTTGCGCGAGGAGATTATCGTTTCTCAAGGTGAATTTACAAGACTTAAAGAACAAATGCTGCGCCGCGCTGAAAATTTCGCGGAGGAGAAGGAGTCAATCATGGCTGCCCTCGCCGCTGCGCAAGCGCGTGCGAATGAAATTGAACAACCACCCGTGGCGCTGCATTTGAAGACGCCTGAAGCGTGGTTCAATGGCGACGTGCCGTGTAGTTGCGGAAGCGTTCGCACGGCAAAGCGCCTGAGTGCGGCGCTCGCTGATGCGACATCGCGTAACACTGAGTTGCAAACGCGCATCACCATGCTCGAGAATAAACTGGAAACGCGTTTGGTGAGCAAGAATGTTGACATCGAAGAAGCCGAAGAATTTGAAGAGCGCGCGCTCGCGGCGGAGCGACGTGCGTCTATCGCGCGCGAGGCATTGACGCGATACGTCCACGAAAGCCAAAAGTGTTCGCCGGCGCCGACTAATTATTCCACCATAGATGCTTTGACGCCGATGAAGGAGCAGGTCACGGCGCCACCAATTTTAAAGGCGAGCCACGCGTCGGCGCAAGTCGAGGAAGATACGGATTCAGACGAATTCGATTCCCCACAGAGACATCGCGGGACGTTACCGACACCAAGGTTGCGTGCCCGAGTAGCGATTCGACTCACACACGGTCCCGCACCGAAACATTCGGTGAGCTCGTATCGTCCGTCTTCTGACGACGAGCTCCGTCGTCGCGCCAAGATAATGGGATTGAGCATGAGTCCATTTTCCCGAAACCGGCATTAAACGCCATTGTAACACACACAAACAAACAACAATAAATGGTATTCATACAATGCGCCGCATACATTAATACTCCGTCGGCGGCGACGGACCAAAGACAAACAACACGACGGCGCCTATAGTCGCGAGCAGCGCGCCCGCAAGAAACGTATTCGGGTTTGAACTCGCATCAAGCGCGGAATCTATACGCGTACCCATACCGTACTTGCCACCTTCAATGTTCGGATTCTCCCGGCGTTGCGGCGTCGGCGTGCGATCCTCAGCGGGTAAAGGGTCGTCGTCTTCAGAAGCCCGGCGAGAGAACGCAAAGGAGCCTCGAGGACACGACGGCGCGCGGCGCGCGCGCGCCATGCGGCACGGCGACTTAGTTTGCGAACATCGCGCCATGCTTGCCGTCATCAGTGGCGCGGTCGAAGGTAAGGCGTGCATGTCGAGCTCGAGGCGAGCGCGAGAGTGAGGCGTTGTAAATATACGTGAAAAAATTACAAAATGGTACATCGCATCGATTACCCTTCGATAGAGGGCGTGTTTACTCGCGTGCTTTCATCGATTGGTTCTGCTTTCGGAGCTTCGGCGGTGAATGGGTTTTCGCCATTCATTCTGCTCAACAGGCTTCCTTTACCGCTCGGTTTGCTCGGCAACTTTTCGCCTCGTCTCGCCTTTTGCAGGGGCGCGCGAGCTTTCTTCTCTGCAACTTCGAGCTTGGCGTGACGGAAGATAAACACTGCATCGGAAACATCCTCTTCAGACGAATCGCCATCAGTGGCAACTTGTGCGCGGGTCATTTCGAATGTCTGCGACGCGCGCACGCGCGGCGTCGCAATGGTTTCGTGAATGGGACGCTCCACATACTTGGCCGACGCATTCGCAGACACGACGTTGTTAATGTCATACGAGTCCACGTTGCGGTTATTCGATTTGCGTCCTGATCCAGCGCTGGCAGGCGTCTTCTCCACGTGTTTGTCGTGTTTATTCTTTTGCGCCGGCGTCTTCGCCTTGTCCTTGGTTGGCTGCGCCACCGCCAACTTGGGCGCGGGCTTACTGATGAGCTCCTTTAACGACGCCAAACGCCTATTCGCGGCTTCAATTTGCTCATATAACGCAGTTGTGGACAAATCACTGTCTGAATTCGTTTCTTTCGGCGCGATGGAATTCATGACGACTTTGGTTTTCTTAGACGCCAATGTCTTAGGGTTGGCGTCATCAACCGACGCGTCGCGCTTTTTAGACGCGCTCAAATTCATAGCATCATGCGTAGTCGTCACCGATGGATCAATCTTAGCGGAACCATTCGCATGGGTGGCATCGTCCTCGTCGTCGCGCGCGTTCGCACTCTTCTCCTTATCGTCCAACTGCACCAACGGCGCGAACATCGGATGCCCAAGAACAACTGGCGGCGCCTTTGCGCGCTTCGTCTCGCGCGCTCGTTTCCCTCGCGCACTCATCGCGCGCAACTGCATCTTCTTAATATCCACTTCATCCAGATTATCGATTCGTGACGGCACATTCGCGACGGCGCCGGCATTCTTTGTCTTTTTCACCGCAGTCGACGCATCCATCGCCTCGAGCCGCGCCGCGTACCGCTCCACGTGACGACCAATCTCACGCATTCTCAACTCAATCCACGCGCACTGCCATTCCAACCCACGTCTCGCGCTTCGCCATGCGCCATCCAACCCAATCTTCCCACCGCGTGCGTGCGTCCCGCTCGCGCTCGTTCGACGTCCGACGCCTCGGTCGTCGGAATCCCCATCCCCGTGAGCTCCATCCCCATTCTCGCCGCCCGCACCGTCTTTCGCGCCCCCAGCGCTCTCGTGTCCGCTTCCACTCTCCCTCGCGCTCCCGCCGCTCGCGCGACGCGCGCCGAACCCATCATCCGTGGACTTTATGCGACGTAAACCATCGACGTGGAGCGCTGAAGGCGCGCCGGCATCGTCGACGTCGAATGCGTCGCGATCGCTGTCGGTATCGGAGTATTCGCTCCAATCGTCCACGCCAGCGGCGAGGATATCGCACCACGGTGACGCCATGGACCTCGGCGCGGCGGGCGACCGCGCACGGGGGACGCGTGCGACGTGAGCTGCGTCGCGCAATGCCGTGCCCAGATGCGTGCAGATTCACACGAGTTTTTTCGGGACGGCGGATGGACATCTTTTCATTCATACGGATTCGTTTTCGTGGATGGTGAAACAAAAATCTATTCTAACGAGAAGCGAATTTTTAAATCGGGGTTACCCTTGTTGTAGAGCTTGACTTTGCGTCGCTTGGTGTCGGCGGGCTTGACCGCGAGCGGGAGGCCGAAGAGTCCCGGGCGGATGGATTCCTTCTCCATGAAGGACCAGCAACGCGTGGACATTTTCTTTTCTTTTTGCTTGTAATGACGGAGTTCGAGGACGACGGCGGAGCCTTCGGGCCATTGGTCGGGGGTGGAATTTAATGTCACGCCGCCCTGGACGCGCATGACGCCGTCGGGGGCGACTTGGACGCCGATGGGGGTGTTTTGGGACGGCTCGATGGGCGTGCCTTCGCCGTCGACCAAGGTGACGCCAAAGTGCGTGGATGACATCTTTTCAGCATCCTTGATGTTGGCCACGGATTCGATAAAGATGCGCAATCGATTGCCGCCACTGGATGACCCCGCGGCGTCGGCGTCAGTAGTGGCAGCGCGCCCGGGGTCGGGGTACGCGGACGGCGCGACGACATCCGCGGCGTCGTCTTCGGCGAGAATTTCCGCCGGCGGCGACGACGGTTGAGCATAGTCATCATTACTGTCCGGCGAACCCAGCAAATATGCGCGCGTGTCTGCGTCCACGTCAGTGGGTAAGTCTCCACCATTGACGCGGTGCTTCAAAAAGTGCATGAACAACGCAAAGTCTCTCACGCTGAGCTCAGACGCGCCCGGGGTGCACGAAATGTTCCAAATGATGGCTAAATCAGAGTTATCCAAACCGGTCTTCGTCGCGAGGGAGACTATTTGCGCGCCACTGACGCCGCTTGAGTTGGTATCTGCGCGAAGCTTCTCCCATGCCGCGGTGCTGCGGGACAAATCCTCGGGCGGAATTGGCGCGAGCGTCTGCGCTTCTTCGTAACCGTCTTCGTATTCCTCCTCTGCGTCGACAAACTCTTGCGCGGGTGTGGGTGGAGCTTCTTCAAACGCGCCAAATCCATCATTTGCTGACACCTCTCCTTGAGTTTGAAACGTCGCCGAGGCGCTGGGCGTGGCGAATACCGATCCCATGGGCGTAGCATCTTCCTCGTCAAACGCGCCGGCACCAAACGAATCCGGCTGCTTTTGCGCAGTCACGAATTGATCCTCCGTCGTGGACTCGTGCGGATTCCAAGACAACTCTTCGCGCGCCGGCGACGTCGCAAAGTCGTCTTGCCATTGTGAAGGCTCGTTTTCAACCGACGTGAACGCTTGGTTGTCAAACGTCGTGAACTCGACTGGCGGATCTGACGGCGTCGTCGCAAACGGATCCTCCGTCGGCGTTCCAGCATCAACGTCGCTCAGCGCCCCGAATGCATCAGCACCAGTGAACTCTATGCTGCGGGGAGATGGATTGAATGGACTATCCGGGGCCGTATCTTCGGGCGTGAACTCATCGAACGCACCGTCGCCAAAAGCGACGGCATTTGGCGTCGCGTCTGGAACTTCGAGCGAAAAAGCGCTCGGCGCTATGACTTCTGGCGCGGCAAACGCATCGGCATCAAAGGCGTTTTCATCGGGTGCCGTAAACGGATCACTACCCATGTCGCCAAATGCGTTGGACGATGCAAACATTTGGTCATCTGGCGCCGCAAATGCGTCGTCAGCGCCGCCAAACGGCTCCGGCTCACCAAACGGCTCCGGCTCACCAAACGGCTCCGGCTCACCAAACGGCTCAGGTTCGTCAAATGTTGCGTCGAATGCGTTGGTTTTGAGCTCGGCTCCAGGGGAGACTTCAAATTCAACGAATGAAGGTAGCCGTTCGTGGCTTGGAGACTTAGGAGACGATGTGGACATCGACGCGGCGGTGGCGGCGGTGAATTCAGTTGAAATGGCCGCCGTGCTTGTGATCGCTTCACGTTCGGCGGAAAATGATGGAATGGTATCATCCGCTTCATTCTCTGCTGCATCCAACGCAGTCTGCTCCAATCTGCTTAGAATTTCCTCATATGACGCCAGTGCCTGAGACGCGGCGTCTTCAGCTTCTTTGCGATCAAGTTCAGCCGCATCTTTAGCGGCGACGAGTGCCTGGATCTGCGCGTTCACCGCGGCTGATTTTGGAAGCGTATCTCGGAGCTGTTGAAGCGCGCGTGCGGTGGCTTCGCGCTCGCTATCGAGTGCGGCTTGGGCTGCCGCCATTTCCGACTGGACTTCATCAATCTCTCGCTCGATCCGCGCAGACTCTGTCGATACGTGCTCCTTGAGATCCTCAAGCTCTTGCTGCTTACTCGCCAAAAGCACGGCGTTATCTGCTTTGTCTTGTGCAACTTCAGCCTCTTTTTCTTGAGCAATGCGCAACTTTTCCTTGAGTTCTTCATTCTCTTGCGCGATATTTGCGGACGCGATGTCCAACTCTTCGCGTTGCTCTTGTAACTTCAATTCTGCGGCGTCGAGACGTTCTTCAGCCTCCGAAAGCGCTTGCTGCGACATGAGTTCTTGATTTTGCATGCTCGTGCGAATGTCGTCAACTTCAGCTTCTATCGCATGGAGCTGATTTTCTTTTTCAGCCATGGCTTCTTGATGCATGCGATCCTGCGCGATACGCGCCGCTTCATCTGCCTTAATGGCGGCTTCCGCTTCTGCAATTTTATCTTCGAGAGCAGAAATTTCCTCGGCTTGCGCCTGCGCAAGTTTTGCACGCTTTTCATGCGCTTGACGAAGCATTTCTTGCATGTCATCATTTGCGCACTGTGTGTCCTGAAGCCGGGCTTGATGCGCCGCGGCGTCGCTCTCCATCATGGACTTGACCGCTTCGAGCTCCGCCTTGGCGAGTTCCACCTTGGCTTCGAGCTCTGACTGCTCCTTATCGCACCGTGTGATGACGTCTTCAGTCTCAGTCTTTGCGTCTACCGCGTCTTGCTTGGCCTGTTCATAGCGCGCGGTTAAGTCTTCGATGAGCTGTGGATGCGCCGCCAGTCGAGCTTCGCGCTTGGCGATGAACGACTCTGTTTCAGCGTGCAAGGCTTCAATCTGCTTGGCGATGCGTGAAGACTCTGCCTCGAGCTTTGCATCGACAGCTTGCATTTCACGCAATGCTGCGGCCTTTGCGCGTTCTGCTTTTGCCACTTCGACTGCTTTCTTCACCAAAACCTGCGATGCGTCGGCGGCAACCTTGTCTGTTTGCATTTTGAGCTCACGCGTTTCTTCTTCAATCTTGGCCAACTTGCCCTCCATCGTCTTCACCGGGAGCGCGGCGACGGCTGAGGCATTCGCCACTTGCGCTCTCAAACGCTCAAACTCAGATACAGTCGCTTGATATTGCGCTTTCTTTGCCGCAAGCGCTTCGAGGGCGTCAGATTTGATGCGTGACTCTTGACGCGCGAGATCGTCACGTTGCTGTTTCGCTCTTTCAACCTGCTCGGCGGCGTTGCGTTGCATTTTATCAGCCTCCGCTTCGCGAGCCTCGAGGGCGTCGCGCGCGCGTCGAACGTCGGCGTCTGCATCATCAATGACCTTTTGTGCGCGCGCGATGCGCGCATCTGCCGCGACCCGCGCGGCGTTCATGGATTCAACTTCGCGCTTCGCGCGTTGCGCCTTGGCTTCGGCTTCGCGTTCGACGCGTTCAGCTTCAAGTTCAGCCTCGCTTGGTCCCATATTCGCCGCCGAAGTCACCGCGGGTTCGCTCATCATGTCCATCAGCTGCGATGTCGACGACGATGTCGCCTCGCGAGCGGCAGCTCCGAGCGCCGGAGCGCCCATGCTCGAAAAGAAGTTGTCATCCATGAGCGGCTTGGGCGCCGACGCTGGCTCGCTCGGCGCCGAAGCCGAAATCATCGACGACGATGGTCCGCTCGGCGTCACCATGGGCGTCACGGGTGTCTTCCCGTTCGCACGAATCAACGCGTAGACGTCGTGCATGGCGATTGCAAACATGTCTCTATCGATGGTAGACGCGCCCTTTGACGCGCGAGCGACGCATAGCTGCACCGAAAGCATCGGCAAAGCCGCTTTAGACAAAAAGTTCACCGCCGCATCGACGCCGATGGCACCAGAACCACTCTTGTCCAGCGTTCTGAAATGCCCATAGTACTTTTTCCTTTCAACATCCGTCATAGGCGCCGACGCGACGACGTCCACGCTCGCGCTCGCCGGCGTCCGCGGTGTCCCGGGACCAAACGACCCACCCATCGCCTTCTGCGCCGGCGTCGCGTACCCACCACCACCAACACCCCCAGCGCTCTCGATCTCCTGCGCCACGAGCTCAAGGCACTCCCCGAGCTCGGCGTACGTTCTCAACGCCCCCGAACCGCTCGTGCTGCGTTTCCAGATCCTCGACAACGCGACGTCGGGTAATCCACTCGGCCGCAAGAACGCCACCGCGTCACCGCCGCGAATGACGCCATCTCGAGCACCGCCAGCGCTCATGAATGCATCGCGCAGCGCGGTTTCAGACGCGATCGTCGCGCGTAACGCATCTGGAGTCCACGAAAACGTCGACATTTGATGGTGTCAGCACTCACGCAATTGGTGCGCAGAGTAGCGCGTGCGCTCGTCGCGTCGCCGCGTCGGTGCGAGTCGCGCGTGTGTTGACGTCACTCGCGCGCAATGCACTCGTACGCGTGCGTGTGTCGCGAGAGATCGCGCGTGACGGAGCGACGAACAATGAAGATTGGGCGTGATTGATTGTGGGCTACAAAAGTGCACTTTTTAAGTTTGACTTTTTTTTAGAATATTCATCAGGCTACGGCGCGTTTCAGACGTCATTTACGCCACGAATACGGCTTTGAAATCACCAAACGGTGACGTGGGTGTGGCTTGAGCTTTAAACGCGCGGGTCAGAGCGTGGATGATTTTTCGTCGCGGTTTTGGCATGCCGAAGACGAAGACGTGGAGGACGCGGGCGTCGGCGTCCTCGAGCGTCCACGGGGCGTCTCCGGGCGTGTGTACTGTTGACGTGACTTCTGGGACGACGACCGCGGGTGTCGATGACAACGATGATGATTGTTGATGCTTGAGTTCGTCGTGAATCGCGGCGACCCAGGCGTGGAGGGTGGTACCGACGCCGTACACGCGAATGCGCGCGACGGCGAGCGTCGGCGACGTCTCGCCCGCGCGCAAGACGTCGCGAATAAAATAATGCGCCTTGCATCGGCGAAGCTGCTCGAGCGAGCACCGCGAGTGCGTGCGTGTGCTTTGTGCCTCGTATTGCCGCCACACGTACAGTTTGTGCGGGACTTTACCCACGACAAAGCCGTGGAAGAACCATCGATGCCAAAAATCAGAATCCACCGGCCACCATTGATGCCGAGCGCTCGCGAGCGCCGGCTCTCCCGCCGCGCTCGCCGCGCAATCCACCACGACGTCACCGATTAACCACAAATCTCGATATAAACACCCATCATCGAGCGCGCGCATTCGCTCGAGCGCGCGACGACGGTACAATCCGGACGCGCGCAAGGCGGGAATTTCAATAAAGCGTCCCGCCGACATCTCGAGCGGCGAAAGTTGCTCATTCTGCCACGTTTCAAATCGCCGCATGCCTTGCCGCTCCATGCCACACAACGCAATGCGCGAACACGACGCATCCCACGACGGATTATCTTCCAACGCGCGCTTGAGCGTCGCGAACGCGTGCGGCGGACGTAAATCATCCGATTCCATCTCGCCGACGTATTCGCCTCGAGCGACGGCGTAGCACGCGTTCAACGCCAACCCCTGCCCACTCGGCGTCCCTTCTCGCTCGACGCGCAACACCACGAGCGTGCACGTCGCGCTCGCGCATCGCGCAACGTATTCCGCATCGTACGTCCGCATCGTCGACGCCGCGTGCCCCAGAACGTCGCTCGAGAACGCCTCGACGCCCTCCGCCTCGCGCGCGTCAGCCTCACGCGCGCCACCTGTCCCACCCTCGCGCGCGCGCCCCAGCGCGTCTCGCACCGCGCACAACCACGCGAACGAATCATCTCGCGACCCGTCGTCGGCGACGACGAGCTCGAGGTCGACATCGCGCTGCGTGAGCACCGAAAGCACGCACGCGCTGAGCCAAGGCGTGGCGCTGCGACACGGCATGAGCACCGATATCAACCCCGTACGCGGCGCCCGCGTCGTCGTCGGCGCCGACGTCGACGCGGGCGATGCGTCGCGACGCGCGCTGCGCGAACCCGCGTCGGCATCGGCGCCGGCGACGTCGAGTTCGGGACGACGACGGCGCTTCATGCGCGCAGACAAAGCGTCAGTCAATGACGCGCGCATTCGCGCCGTCGCTCCCGTCGTCGCGCGCCGCCGCGGTCGCGGTCGCGCGGTGCGGACGGCTCCGACGCGCGCCGTTCGTCGTCTGCGCGCGCGCGGCGACCGCGGCGCGCGCGACGGCGACGCGCGACGCGACGAGAACGATGACGAGTAACGGTTTCGAGCTCAGCAATCTCGCGCACCGCCGACGGCGCGTCGCCACGCCGGTGCGCGCGATGCGAGACGGCGGACACGCGCGCGATGGTGTGTCTCGGTCGTGGATGCGCGTCACGCTCGCGAGCGCGATCGCCATCGCGGTGTGCTACGCCGATAGGAGTAACATGTCCACCGCTATCATCGCGCTCGCGAGCGACTACGAGTTGTCGAAAACCGCGCAAGGTGCGGTGTTGAGCGCGTTTTTTTATGGGTACGGCGCGACGCAAATCGTTGGTGGTTCTTTTGCGGATGCGTACGGGGGGAAGTGGGTGCTGCTCGTGGGATGCGTGGTGTGGAGCTGCGCGACGTTGGCGACGCCGGCGGCGGCGGATGTCGGGACGGGCGTCGCGGCGCTCGTGGGCGCGCGGGTTATTCTAGGCGCGGGTGAGGGCGTGGCGTTTCCTGCCGTGCATGCGGTGATTTCGAGGCATGTGCCCGTGGAGAGGCAGTCGACGGCGGTGGCGGTGGTGACGGCGGCGTCGTACGCGGGGGCGGCGGTGGCGTTTGCGGCGACGCCGCCAATCGTTTCGGCGTTTGGATGGCGCGCAGCTTTTTATAGCTTTGGGGGGTTAATGGTATTCTGGTTGCCGCTATGGCTACCGCTCAATTTAAGCGAAAGTAGTGCGAGGAATGAGCAGCGCGTCGCGCTCGATGACGACGACGGCGAAGGCGCGATAGACGTCGAAGAAACGCGACGATTGACGTCTTTAGACGAAGCGTCGACGCCGTCTTCGACCGCGACGATCGCGCCGCCACCGCCGTCATCAATGGCCATTTGGCGTGAACTCATAAAACGACAAGAAGTCAAGGCGATTTGCGTCGCACAATTTGCACAGAGTTGGGGCATGTACGGTTTGCTGTCCTGGCTGCCGACGTACTTTCACGACGCGCAAGGCGTGGAATTAGCCAACCTCGCGGCGTTCACATTCGTGCCGTATATTCTTCAGGGCGGCGTCGGTCTCGCCGTAGGCGTGATTGCCGATGATTTTATCAACACCCGAAACGTTCCGACGCGAAAAGTGCGCCAATGGGCGCAAGGCATAGGCATGATTGGACCGGCTTTGGCGCTCGTCGTCGCGGCGTCGCCCGTCTGCGACCACAACCCGACCGCCGCCGCCATCACCGTCGACATCGGTCTCGCCCTCAGCGCCCTCACGCTCGCCGGTGTATCCGTATCCCATCTCGATATCGCCCCAAAGCACGCAGGATTAGTATTCGCCACTGGAAACACGTGCGCCACGCTCGCCGGTATCGTCGGCGTGCCTCTCTTCGGCGTCATCCTCGACGCCACCGACCAATCATGGCCCCTCGTCTTCGCCTCCATCGCCGCCGTCTACATCGCCGGCGCGTACTACTACATCAATACCATCGACGTCGGCGATATCGACGCCGACGTCATCCGCGCCGCGCGCATGTAATACATTAAATGTTATGACTTTTGCGCCTTCGGCTCGAAAAGACTCAAAAAAAATCATTTGAACCACCGCTGAGCTGTCAGTCGAGCTCACGTCACTTTCGCGCGCGACATGTCCACGACGGCGTCGATCCCGGCGCAACGCGCGCGCGAACAACGCGAACGATCGCGAGATGTGTGCGATGATATCACTAACGCGGTGCGTACGCGACGATGACGACGGATGCGCGCGCATGGCACCGCGCTCGGGGGAACCAGTTTGAAATTGCGATTCGCGCGAGCTCACGGACGAAAGACTGACGATGGGTGTCGTGCGTTGGCGTGACGCGATATGAATAGATTGAACAATACGCCGCGGAGGGGTTTGATGCGTTAGAGACGTGTTTGGCGGAGGAGACGGAGCCGGATGAGCGCACGGCGGCGGCGTTCAAGCATGGGTTGGATGCGTTGTACGCCAAGTTGCAATTGAAGATTGGGGATAATTTCACGCGGTTTGCGAGCCATGCGAATGCGGCGTGTTTTTCTATACCTTCTGAAGTGATTGAATATGAGGCGAGCGCGGCGGATGTCGATGCGCTGCCGAGCGTGAGTGAGGAAGAGGAAGGAGCGTTGGATTCGGAGCTGCGCGCGCTTCGGGCGCGCATTTCTCGAGCGCGCGCGTTGAAACTTGCGAGCGAAACGGAGTGCGCCTCGTTGACGAAAGAATTGGAATCGCACGGTGAAGTTGTTGGGCGAATTCAGTCCATCACCGCGGCGGTTGGTAAGGAGAATGCTCGAGTGAAAGAAGGATTGAGCGCGACGGGGACCATAGTGCACACGGCGAAGCAGTTGACGCCGTTACTGGCGCAAGCCGAGGCGATGCAACGCGCGGGTGGGTTTATGCCCGAGCGCTCGTCGAGCATTGATCCGGTGGTTATGGCAAACAACGCAGTGAAGCAACATTTTATTCAAGGAAGCACGCTTTCGGTGTTGCGTTCGATTAATGAAAAACTCTCCCAGCAGACGCAAACGGCGAGATAAATTCAAAGCGGAAAAGAGCGTATAGCGTCGAGAACTCGCGCGTCGTACGTTCTAGCCCTCTTCGCTCGTGTAATTGTATACCCTAATTATTAGACATGATATATCGCAATCTCGACGAGGACAAACGAGCGGCTGAAATGAATTGTGTGCGTTGCAACTTACGAACTAGCGCGCGTTCGCCTACCACCCTTTGTTGTACCCGGGGTCGCGATACGTCCCAGGAATGCCCCCCGCGGGCAAAACCTTTTCAGTAAACTTTGTCCACTGCATCTTCAAGAAATCTAACAACTGCAACATCACGTTACGACTCTTTTTACCACCGTTTCGTTGGTCGTACCCGCCCAAACCGCCGCCGGCAGTCGGCGGCGCGCCCGGCACCGCGGCGCCCCCTGGTAGCACGCTCTCATTCGCGGCGATGCTAATAAAGAACCCGAACGGTACGAACCAAACAATCATGAAGAAAAAACCCAACACATACTCCGTAGAGTGGTACGTGGAGTGGAAATATCGCACCCAAACCCAGTGCGTCGCCCCCAACGCCGCGAGCGCGCCGACGAAATCGACGCTCGCAAAGTCTATAAACGGGAACCGCTTCAACATCCGCCCATATGCGACTTGCGACGCTCCAGATATCAACAGTGTCATAAAAGGCATGCGATCAATCACCAATAGCAACGCATGCATGACCAACGTCACCTTAATCGCCCAATCCAACACCTTTTTCGTCAACCGCGTGTACTCCTCAACCATCTCCGCCAAGTAATACAACCCTGTCGCGCCGAACGCACGTCACGCATCGCCAGGGGTCAGTACACGCATGGGTTTCATCTCCCACGTCCACACGAGCAGTCACCGCGAGGACGCGAGACGACGCGCACGCACAAATCATCGCCGAAACGACGATCATCATTCGTCACCCTTCCCGCGACGGTATACCCCACGCCACGCAACGCACGCACCTGTGGCGAGACACACCGCCATGAAGACCAAAAACACGTACCCGCCCACGTACACCAGGGCGTTGCTCACGAGCTCCATCGCGCCGGCGACGCGTCGACGTGTCACGCGCGCAGATTCGTCTCGGTCTTTCTCCTGTTGTGGAGATCCCCTGGTCATGATTGGTCGACGAGTCCCCCCGAACAGGGAAAACTTCAAAACGAGTGCACCACAATTTGCCGTCAATCGTCGACGCTCAGCGGTTCGCGCGCCGCACGCCGCCACCGTTGACACCGCCGACGCCGCCGCCGCCGTCGTCGTCGTCGTCACATGTCCGCGCTCGACGCCGCCGCGGGCGCGAGCGGCGAAGACGCCACCGCGAGCGAGGCGCTCGATCGCGTCGTCCTGCGCTACCTGCAGCGTCGCGGGTACAAGAACGCCGCGGGCGTCCTGCGCACCGAGGCGCGCGTGCACGAGCACGCCATCAACGATACGGTCAGTGCGGAGAATTTTGCGAAAGGTGGGATGAGTGTGGTGCACGCCATGGGGGCTGACGCGGCGATCAGCGATCATTTGTTGTACTACGCGGAGGCGGAGGCGGACCCGCGCGGGTTGGTGGATGGGTACGGCGCGTTGAGGGATTGGGCGCAGAATTCGTTGGATATGTACAAGGTATGTGTTGCGTGTGTGTGTGTGCGTGCGTGCGTGCGTGTACACTGTGACGATAATTCGCGCGCGCGCGGGTTCGCGGCTCGCGTCGGCTCGCGATTGGCGAGGGTACGCGATTGACTAACTTTTGGTTGTATGTGTCGCGTTAATTGCGTAGAATGAGCTCGTGCGCGTGCTTTTCCCGATGTTTGCACATTGTTTCCTTGATTTAGTGAAAAAAGGACACTTAGATGAGGCTCGGGAGTTGTACACAAAGTATCACGTCGACCACATGCGGTTGTATGGGGACGACTTGGCGGCGTTGAGCGCGTTGAGCGAGCCCGAACACGTGCTGAGCGACCCAGTGGCGCGGAAGTACTTGGATTCAAAGGCGAGTGTGACGATGACAAACTATTCGTTTGAGCTTTTAGTAAAGTTTTTACATGCGCAAAACTTGATGTCGATGTTGAGCGTGTTGAACGCGCACTTGTGCGTCAAGGTTGAACGGGGCGAGCCGAGTCCGTTTGAAGACGAGCGCGACGGCGCGGTTGTCATCACCGGCCGCACACCCGAGGCGCAACGCAAGTTTAACTCCATCAAAGGTCGTTGGGGTTTGGTAGATTCGTGCTTAGAAATTGAGCGCTTGAGACAGCACAAGAGAGAAACAAAAGAAAAGGAAAAGGCGGCGGCGGCCAAGGCGCGCGAAGAGGCTAAAAAATCGAAAAAGCAAAAGAAGGATGACGATGCGGCCGATGGCGGAGAGGAAGGTGCGGAAGATGACATGGATGAAGATGGTGAACAAGCCACAGAGGCTGAGTACCCGGTTGCCATGCTCGAAGACCCGCCAAATATTACCAAGGGCAAGGTGCCGCTTCCGACGCTTGATTACGACGCACACGTCGCGGCGCTTGAAGACTTGCGCTTTCGCATCAAGCTCTCGCCGGAAACGTTGCCAACAGTATGCTTCTTTACGTTCACCCACGCCCACGGGTTGCTGTGCTGCGCCGATGCAACAGCTGACGTGAAGCACATCGCCGGCGGCTTTGCGGATTCCGTCGTGCGCGTTTGGCACTTGGCAGAAACCGCCCCGGGTGAAGAACGAACTGAACCTGTAGAACGCGACAAGAAGAGCCCGCGGACGATTCCGATGACCGAGTTCATCGGTCACTCTGCGCCCGTCCATCAAGTGTCGTTTAGCCCATGCGGACAATTTTTATTGACGGCGTCGCGCGACTGCCAAGTGCGCGTCTGGAGCATGGAATTGAAGATTTGTTTATGCGCGTACGAAGGACATTTTCACCCGGTTTGGGACGTGCAGTGGAGCCCATTTGCGCATTATTTCGCCACAGCGTGTCACGACCGCATCGTCCGCGTGTACGCCATGGACAAGTCGTTCCCGCGACGCATGATGGTTGGACACCTCTCCAACGTCGACTGCGTGGCGTGGCACCCCAACGCAAACTATATCGCCTCCGGTTCCGCCGACCGCACGGTTAGAGTGTGGGACGTCAACGATGGCGAGTGTGTTCGCGTCTTCGCCGGTCACAGCGCTGGTATTCGCTCCCTAGTTTTTGCCCCCGACGGTCGAACGCTCGCATCCGCCGCCGACGACGGTCGCATTCACGTGTGGGACCTCACCAAAGCCACGTGCGTGATCTCGCTCAAAGGTCACGTTGGGCCGGTTTACTCTTTAGACTACGCCGGTGGTGGCGGTTTACTCACCTCTGGTGGTGCAGACGACACCGTGCGCGTATGGGACGTGTCCACGCCACCCCCACCAGCCGAAGGCGCCGCCGAGGATGACGAAGCGTCTGGAAAAGTCATCAAGCGCGTACCGCTCAAGACATTCCCGACAAAGAACACCCCAGTATTCAAGGTCAAGTTCTCTAGACGTAACTTGTGCCTCGCCATGGGTGCGCGACGTGCAAATAAATAGAAGATAAGTGTAATTTTTAGTGTGGTCTTTTCACCAAACCGACGACGGACGCGCCCAACCGACGCCACAACGCCGCCTCGCGCGAGCGCTTTAGGATTCATCATGTCCACCACGCTCGCCCATCGCGCGCCGGCGCGTTGCGACGCGTTGACATCGATGCGACGCGCGTCATCGTGCCACGCGTCGACCGCACCGCGTCGCGCGCGCGGGAGAGTCAGCGCTCGGGACTCCGACGACGCCTTTAACACTTTTGTCCCGCGCCGGCGGCGTTCAAAGCGCACGTTAGGCGACGACGACGATGTTCACGGCGCGCGAACGAGCGAACGATGTCGCGAAGACGATGACGATGATGACGATGGGGTCGGCATCATCGACGACGTCGCGCTCGTGGCGAGCCTACGACCGGTGTACGAGAATGAGCGCGCGCTCGCCGACGCCAAGGCGGCGGCTCGCGAAAGAGACGCCGCCGCATACCGCGCACGTCAAGCCGCGCGTGACGCCCGCATCGAGGCATGTACACACGTCATTGTCGTTGAAGGTGGCGCCGATATCCGCGCCGTGCGCATCAAGGCGAAGATCAGTAAAGCGAGCGCTAAAGTCGTAGCTATTCGGCATCGAGGCGCGTTCGCGCGCGCCAACACGGGCGAAATGGATGTGAAAAGCGAACGGATGGATGAAATCGAGCGGTTGAGCGTGAAATATGCCGCACCAATCGTCGTACTTTTTGATGCCGATAGCGCCGGGCGACAGTTGAGGAACGCGTTTCTAAAGAGATTTCCGCTCGCCGAGCACGCGTTTATGGGTGCGCACAAGTCATCCGCCAAAGTGGATGGGACATGGCACGCCGTCGGTAATGTAGGCGTCGAACACGCCGAGGGAGAAGATATATTGCAAGCAATCACGCGCGCGCGCGTGGCGTGTGTTGATAGGCATGAATTCACGCGCGAATCGCTCGCGACATGGGGATTAGTCGCCGAGGACGCGAACGCCGACGTCTGGGCTCCGTTTGGTGGCGTCGTCAATCGTAGACGTTTAGTTGGCGAATACCTCGGCGTGGGCGATTGCGACGCGCGACAACTATTGCGCCAGATGAACCTGTTTTTCACGGCCGACGAGGTACGCGAGGCGCTCGATGCTCTGCCAGGTCGAGGCGAACCCATACCACCAAAAATGACGGATGGTTTCGCGGACCGCGCGCGAAGACGACACAAAGACGACAACCAAGACGACGACGACGACGACGACGACGACGATTACGAGGCATTCAAGTCCGCACTAGGCTTTGACCCAATGGCGTATACACCACCAGGACAAGCCCCACCGGGATTCGAATAGCAAAAAACGAGCGAGCGACCGTCTTCGTCTTCGTTTGTACTTTTTTAGTAGAAATTACAGCGTCTCTCTCGATCGAGATCAATCAATCAATCAATCAATACCCAGTCAACTTCCCTCCTCGCCCGATGATCTCACCGACGCAAAACCACGCATACACTTCAAACGCAAACGCCGCGCCAATCGCCACCGTCTTCACGTCCAACTCGCGCGCGTCCCGCCCCATCGCGCGCACCTGCTCAAACTCCACCTTGGCGTGCTTCAACGCCCCCGGCACGCGCGCCAGGTTGGTATAGATGAACTGTCGACCGAGAACCTTCGCTGCGGCTTCATCCTTCACCACGTATTGCGCGTTCGCGCTCATCGTACGCTCGTACGCCTTGACGATCGGAGGCGCGATCGTTTCCTGTGCCTTGGTGAGCGTTTGAATCGCGTACGTCGTCGCGCGTTTCGCCGCTTGCGTCGCTGCTTGTGACATGATGACGACGACGACGGTACGGGTGGATTGCTTCGCTCGAGCGCGATGCGTGAGACGGCGTCGGCGCGCACTGCCGGTGCCACGTCGACGCCCCATCGGCCACGTCCGCGTCCACGACGTCTGTACCCTATACCCTACCGTGTAGGGCTTTTATCTATACTGTTTACCCATACACACACCTGTACCCTAGATCGAGGGCCGATGTGTGATTTTCGACACCCCAATCGGTGCCGCCAGAGTCCGACGCGAGCGACGCCGACGGAGGTTTAGGTATACACACACAGAGAGAGAGACGCACGCGCATACATACCCGTGCGATTCATCGCGTCGTCCGCAGCGATCAAGCGCGCGGCGTACGCCTTAACACATCCGAGCGACATCCGATTTCGCGAGATCCTCGTCGCTGAATCGTAGCGCACGCGCGCCGCCAATCATGGCGACGTCGGCGGTGATGACGCGTTCGTGGCACCCGCGCGTGGTGGCAGCCGTCATGGCGTTCGCGTTATGCGCGTTAGCCATCACGTGTGCGTGGGCGTCAAAGGCTTTAGAAGCCATGCAGGCGTTCGGGGCGCGCGCGGGGGCGTTTGGAGGCGCGGCGTCGCTCGCGCCCGCGAGCGTGTTAAGTTTCCTGAGCGATGAACCACGCGCGAGAGGGGTGATTAATGATGTTACATTAGCGCTCGTAGCGAAGGTGTGTGCGTGTGCGAGCGCGGCGTGTGCAGTGGCGGCGATCGTGCCGGGAAATAGTAGTTGCGGGAGCGACGGAGGCGCGCTCGAGGGCGAGGGCGCCAAGGCGTCGACGCGGGGTGATGGAACGACAACGGTGCGCGTGACGACCAAGAACTCGTCGTCGGTGGCATCGTTATCGCCTAAATCATCCACGTCGCCCGCGCAATCGCCGCGTGTGGTTAAAACTAGCGAAGATATAGCGCGCGCCAAGGAGGCGGCGAAGGAGCGCAAGCGACGCGCTCGAGAAGAGCAAGAGATTGCGGCGAAACGAGAGGAGGCAGAACGTGCGGAAATCGCGCGTTTAGTCGAATTCGAGCGAAAAAAGCGAGAAGCCGCAGAGGCGGCGGCTGAGGAGGCAGCTCTAGCGAAGCGAGCGAGAGAAGAGGAGGAGGCTCGCGTAGACGCGGCTCGACGAGCGGCGATAGAGATAGAAGATAAGAAGAGGCGCGACGAGAAGGAGGCGCGCGAACGAGAAGCCGCGGCAGCCAAGGCACGAGAAGCCAAGGAGGAGGCGAATAATCAGAATAATCTTAGTATGAAGAAACAGTCGTCCGTGTCGATGACGGCGATGGGTGTCAACGGCGACAAGGCTGAGGGCGCGCCCCTAGCCGACGCCGGGGCTACGGCTCCGCCGAGTGCGCCACGATCGACTGGTTTGACGCTGCGTTCGATTCCGACGCCGAGAATTAACGGTGGTGGAATGCCGATGCACCAACAGCCACCCGTGGCGCCGCCACTGCTGCCCGCCGGTCCGCCGCCGTTACCCGCCGGTCCGCCGCCGCCCTACGCAAAGCTCGCGGCGTCTCGAACGCCGGCGGCGGCAAACAACGTTTCCATCGCTGCGGCAGTGGACGTCGTTGCCGATCCGCCGCTTCCACCCATGGCACCTTTATTATCACCCAAGGGTGCGCTGTCATCTCCCGACACCCCGCGCGAATCGTTCTCGCGGTGGAGCTCGTTGAGCAGTGAACCTTCAATCGGCGACAACGGCGGACAATTTTCTGCATACGGCGCGGTGCCGACGCGCCCCGTGGTGCCCCCTGGGTTCGAACACGTCCCTCTGTCACCGGCATTCAACGGAATGCGGCAACCGCGATCGTCATTCACCGACGAAGTCGACGCCGACTCGGAGTGGGCCGCCGTGGATTCTACGATTCAGTTGTTTTTGGAAAGCACGGCGAGCGACGCGCAGTCCTACCAGCCGCAATTGTCGTCTGATTTCGGCGATATCTTCCGCCCGAACGCACCGGCGATGACGCTGAATGCGCTTTCTCACAACGTAAACGTTGCGCCTCCCTTGCCGCCGACGCCCCACCCAGAAATGTTGTCGGGGATTTTGGCCAACATGGATGACGAATAAACAATTTTACACCTTTTTAGCACGTTGACGCTTTGATGCTTTGAAGACGACGACGACGATACGTATGCACGTATGCACACACATACACACACACGATATAGTACGACGACGCAGTGCGTGCACGCATTTGATGCAGCTCGCCGCACATGATTTAATACCACACTCTGCTATTGTTTTCCGTCGCTTCGCGTCACTTCGCGCCTCGCCTCCGTATGTTTGCCTCGACGTCTCACGTGCACGCGACGTGCGCGCCCGTCGTCGTCCGACGCACGCCCCGCTCGCACCGAGATGCTGTCGTCGTCGATGCGCGTGGCGCACGCGAACCCGTAGGCGCATCGACGTCGACGTCGACAGCGTCTCGGCGTCGCGACCTGCTCCTCGCGAGCTCCACCGCGCTCGCGACGCTCGCGGTGAGCGCAACCGCCCAGCTCGTCGCCCCGCTCGTCGCGCGCGCGCAAGACGCCGGGGACTGGTCTTCCCCCGGCCTCGCCTCCACGGGTCCGCCCGCGCAGTACATTAAAACCCCGAGCGGGTTGGTGTTTGAGCGCATCAACGACGGCGAAGGCGAACCCGCGCGCGCCGGAGACATTGCCGTATTTGACTACGTCATGCGTCGTGCGAATGGGTATTTCATCTATGGCACTATTGATTGCGGTGTGGGGTGCGGGAACGGTGATCCCGCGGAGTACATGCTCGGGCCGAGCGGGAATTTAATTCCCGGGCTCGACGAGTTGTTAACCGGCATGAAACCCGGCGAAAAGAAGCGCGCGTTGATTAAACCCGAACTCGGATATCAATCCAATCCCAAAGGATTATATCCACAGCCACCAGAGTTTGGACAGCGTCGGCAGGTTGAAGTGCACAGCGGCGAGCCGATGATTTTCGAGGTCAAGTTGGTCAAGACGAGGCGGCGATGAATCATCGCGATTGTTTTTGAGCGCGACGAGCTAATGCGCGTTTTTTCTACTAGTACGCGCACCGGTACTGTGTACGTAATAAAACCATTTGTAATAAATTGCAAGAATGATAATAACGATGATGTGAAATAATATCTAAAACGCGTTGCGCTTGGCCATGTCATTCAACTCCTCCTCCGCCTTGTCCAAAATCTTCAACAAGTACTCGCGATTGTACACGGTGTGGTCGGCGTCGTACGCCTCGCCGTTTTCTCTATTCACCGCAATCTGCACCCCAATCTTCGCCTGCGCATTCCACGTATTCGCATACCCATAGAACGACTTCCCATGCTTGTATTGATACTTTGCAAACCACGCGCGGCGTTTCGTTTGAAATTCATCCAACGTCGCGTCATCCGTCGTCTCCCCGCGCATGATGGATCGACAATATTTAATAATCTCAAGCGTCTCATCGAGAAACTCCGGCACCACCTCCGCCCGGGACTCGTTCGCGGCGACGACATTCGCCGCCATGGCGCCTAGGAACGTCACGCACGCCCGTCGCGTCGTGCGCGACAGCATGGACGCGCCCGCACGATCGACGACATCATCGTCACCCATTGGTGTGGCTGACGCGTTCGCGCATCGCGCGATGCGCATCGCGCGACGCACCCCGCGCCCGGTCGCCCCGGTGCGCGCGGTCGTCGTCGTCGTCATCGACGCCATCGCGCTCGCGCGTGACATCGTCATCGCCGCGTGCATCGCGTCGAGCTGTGGCGTCGTGGACTGCTGGATTGCTATCGTTATCCACTTCCGCGGAAGTGCGCACTCTTTTCTACCTGTACCCCGTCGTGTCCTCGCTCGCCTCCGATGATCCCTATGCATGATCCGAAGGTCGTATGCGTTTCTCCATGACACCTCCACGCGTCGACACAGAAAATTTCGCCACCACACCGGCCCAGTCGCGGTCGCTTCGTGGACCGCGCTGCCTCGCGAGACCTTGAGCATGGATTCTACGTCCTTTTCACGATGCTTTTTTGGCGCGACGGATGACGGATGACGGACGACGGACGCGTGCGGCGACGCCAACGACGCGCGTTGTGTTTTTTCTGTTTGTTTATTATGTGCATGCATTATTGGTGTCTCGTCATCGATGCGCGCGACGACCGCGAACGACCATCGTGTTGACGAGGAGAAGGCGAACGGGCGCCACATCGCGCCTGCCTCCTCGCGACGTAGCGGTGTCGCCGCGCAGTCGCGATGGGCAAGAGCGCGAAACGCGCCGCCGCGCGCGCCGGGTCGCGAGGCAAAGGCGCGTCGGCGTCGGCGGCGTTCGGCGGCGCGGGCGCGCGGCGAGGCACGGGGTTTACGTCCGGGCCGTCGACGCACAAGACGGGCAAGACGCTGGGCGGCGGCGTGGAATTTGCAAAGAAGCGGCTTAAAGTTGGGCGTAAAGTGGCCAAGCGCGCGGAGAATGGGACGGATACGACGATACGGTCCAAGGCGATCAGGCTCACGGCGCAGAACATACACACGGTGGGTGCGGGCGCTGGGGAAGGCGGTGAGCTCGTCGGGGCGGGCGGGTCTCAGGTTTCAGACGCGAACGCGGCGTCGAAACGCGGTACGCCGTTGGCGGAAGCGCTGAATCAGTGCGCGCATTATAACGTCAAGACGAGGTGTGATGGGTTGAACGCGTTGCTTGAGATTGCGGAGGCGTTTCCGGGCGCGATACGCGCTCGGGCGGTGGATGTCGTCGAACGCGTGGGCGAGCGGCTCGCCGACGTCGAGCGCGAGGCGCGCAAGGCGGCGCGCGAATGCTTGCGCCGTGGGGTCGTTCCCGCGCTCGGCGCGCATGGACTCGCACCGTTTGCGAAGACGTTGATTTTGTACGTCGGGGCGGCGCTCACGCACGTTGGAGCTGGGGTGAGAAAGGATGCGCCGGCGGCGTTGGACGCGTTGCTCGAAGCGGCTCCGGCGCTCGTCGCGGCGCACGCACCGGCGAGCACGTTGGGGCATTTAGGGGAACTATTACGGCGCGGGGACGATGGAGGTGTTGGTACCGGGTCGTCGGTGCAGCGCGGCGTGGGGGCGCAAAAACCAGCGACTCGGTTGGCGTTGTTGAAGAGTACTCGACGCTTTTTGACGACAATCGTCGACGAAACCATCGGCGACGGCGCGGCAGCGAGGGCGACGAGTGCGGCGGCGGCGTTGTCATCGTCAACATCGTCGTCGACGACGTTTGTTTGGGGCGACGTTGCGCGCAATGGCACGTCCACGCGCGCGTTGGGAGCGTTACACGCCGAGCGCTCGAGACGCGCGCCTCCGAGCGTCATGGCGGCGCATTACGCCGCCGAAGACGGGACGCGCGACGACGCGAATAGCAGTGGCGCGCAAGTCAATGGTGAGGGTCGTGCCGCCGTTCGCGCACACGCGAAACGTTTAGCTGAACTCGCAATGTTAGTGTGGGACGACGCCGCGCAGACGCTCGCCGATGAACGCGGCGTCGACGTCGACCGCGTCCGCGTCATGGCAGAATCCATGGCATGCGCGCGTCTAGCGCTTCAACTCGCCGACGGCGCGGATGAAGTTGAAATTTGGGACACTGGCGGTGGCTCCACGGCGGCTGACATTGTCCCACAGCTCGCCAGGCGAACGCTCGGGGCGTTTCCCGTGAGCGCGCCCGCGAGCGTGGCGGAAAAGAACGACGTCGCCAAAGTGCGAGAGGCGATGGTGGCGTTGAATTTTGAAACTTGTCGGCTCCTGATTGCCGCATCGTCGTCCGTGGCACACGCGGCGTTGGTGCGACACCTCGCTCCAGTCACGCTCGAGGCGCTTCCGCACGTGTTGTCGCGGGCGCTCCAGTACGTCACTACGTGCTTAAACGGCGTCGCATTGGATGGCGGCGCGGTCGGCGCCGCGGAGGCGACCGAAGATGGCGCATACATTGAGCTCCTCGCGCTCGCGCGTGAATCGTTTTCTCTACCTCCATGGTGTTTTAGCGCGCCGATGACTGGAAGCGCGTGCGCCGAGCTCATCGGCGCAGTGACGCAGACTTGGGAAAGAGCCGTCGCGGATGAAGACGGAGAACGCGTCAACGCGTGCGTGACACTGCTCACATCCGTACTTCCCGAAGAAGCGCAGCAAGGATACTCGAGAATTCCCATAGAAACTGCCGCTGGATGGGTTCGACACATCCCGCGCGTGTTGTGGACGCTCAAGCACGAAAATCCCGTGGCGTCGCAAAAGTTGCTGTCGCTGCTCCATGTCGTGGCCGCGAGAAATCCACCCGGCTCGCCCCTCGCCGATGTCCTCACGCAATGTGAAACCGAACTCGCGGTGTTATTTTTCATCGTACCACCGCCTTCGGCATCGCAAGGTGCAAAGTCCCGACCCGGGCCGTTCGCGCGACTGCCATTCGCGTGTCAATGTTCGGCGGTGCAACTCGTCGGCGTGTTGCCGACGCTCACGGCGCCGACGATGCGCTCGTTGGCGAAAATGTGCCTCGACGTCGATCGAGTTAACGTGGAAATCCCCGTCGTCGCCGTCGAGGCACTGACGTCAAACTTATTAGCCGTGCCATTGGATCTCACCGTGTCGTTTCTCGCCACGCTTCTCGCTGGAGCGCCAGGGGTGGAATTTCTCGAGAAATCGAGCAAGCGAAACGCGACCGAGGCGCGGGGGAAATGTTGGGAAATGTCCAGACGCGTCACACCGCGCGCTGGTGCGGCACTCGTCGCACTCGGCGACGCGGCGACGCCATGGAACGGGGCATTACTCGCAAGCGCGGCGTTGCGAAACATGTGGGCGCAGCGCGTCGAGCAAGGCGACGTCGAAGGTGCGGCGCGCACCGCCGCAGGATTCGGGTCGCTCGTCGCATACGCCGCCGAGTTCGCCTCCGCCGTATCGAGTGACGCGAACATAGACGATGAACTATCGAGCGTCATTCCCGAGATCTTAGCTTGGCTCGTCCTTCACGCCGAACACGCCGAGGAGGCGGCGACGATGAAGCGCATCCTTTCAGCAGCGCCACAGCTCGCGAGTCCCGTGGCGAATCAAATCGTGACGAATTTCGAAAACAAAAAGGAAAGTATCGACGCACGAGATGTGGTGGAACGCGCGATACAGTACATGTCGACGCTGATTCAGCTCGACGATGGCGGTGATAAAGCGTCTTCTGGCGGCGTGCGCAAAGCCGCGAGCGCGTTGCAATCCATCGCCGAGACGTCGCAAAACAACGACGTTAGAAAGCTCGCCAGCGCGTTCAAAGTCACCATAGATGTCGTTTTCGCTGGCGACAAACATTAAATAGACAAACATTACATAGCAAACGCGACTGCGATGCAGTCATCAATCATGTTGTATTATTATATTAGTCGTCGAGTCGAGCGCTACGGTGAAGAATACGATTTTTGATGTGCGTCTAACGCTTCGTACTGCTGTTTGCATTGTTCAAATCTTTATCTCAACAATCACATAAAGTCGTATCCATCATCTGGGCTATCGATGGCGTACTTGAAGTCGTCCAATCCGTTATCGCCACCCTTACCGCCGGCGTTTAAGAATTTCCCCTTGCCCTTCTTCGACCCCGCAGCCGCCTTCTTCGCCACCTCAGCGTCCGCCTTTTCTCTCTTCACCTTTTCAGTACGCGTCGCCACAATCGCAGTTTCAACCTCCTTCACATCCGCCGCGCTTAAATCCCTCAAAGCCACGCGCAACAACGCCTTCAACCCAGACGTGTAAAATCCGCTCTCGCTTCGCCCGACCAAATACTTGTACGCCAACGCGCTCCCAAGCTTCTCAAACTCAGATTTCGACTTGGGCTCAAACTCATCGAGCTTCACATCCTCATTCCCAAATAACTCCTTCGCCGCGCGTAAATCCGCCTCTTCAACCAGCTTTTGTCGACGCAACTTTTCCGCCACCGGGTCATCCAACGCCTCGCCCTCGTCGTAATCCACCGCGCTCTTAATCTCAAGCTTCTTCTTCCCCGCCGTCTTCGGCTTCGCCACCGCCGCCGCCTTCACCGCCGCAGCCTTCGCAACTTCATCCTCCTTATCCTCATCCGCGAATCGGTCATCACTCACGCTCACCGCGCGAACGCCCGCCGTTAAATCGGGAACTTCAAAGTCATCCGCATCCCACGCATCGTCGCTGTCACTCATGGCGCGCTCGCGTCGTCCCCGTCCGTCGTCCCGTCACGCGCGGTGTGAACCACGGCAGAAACCAACACGCCGCGTCGTCTGCGCCGTCCGTCGGCGTCCGTCGTCGTCCGTCGGCGTCGATGTGTGGCGCCGAAATCAGCCGCGCGGTCGTTTTAGGGCTACAAAATTGATACATTAGTGGCGTCACTTGTTCGGTCGCTCGCCGACGCCGCGCGCGGCGCTCGCCCGCACACGCCCACGCCTCGCGCGCACCGCACCGCCGCGCGATGGCGTCGACGTCGTTCGCGCCGTCCGCGGCGTCCGCGGCGTCCGCGCGCGTCGCGTCGCGCGCGCGCGTCGCGTCGACGCGCGCGCGGTCGTGCGATGGAATATCCTCGGTGCCGCGCGCGCGTCATCGACCGCTGTCGTCGCGCGCGCGCGGTCGTTCGGCGGCGGTGACGGAGGAGGCGATGGCGGAGGATGTGGTTGATGCGCCGGCGGCGTCGAGGGCGACGTCGAGGGCGAGGGCGCGAGGGCGAACGGATGGCGAGGACGCGCCGAGAGTCGTGGTGTTTAGCGGCGGGACGGCGATGAATGGTATTACGTCGGATTTGAGCGCGTTGACGCAGAAAGTGACGCATGTGATACCTGTGAGTGATAACGGAGGGAGCACGAGCGAGATTGTGCGCGTGCTCGGGGGACCGGCGGTGGGGGATTTGCGGTCGCGGTGCTTGCGTTTGAGCGACGAGTCGACGCCCGAGGCGGTGGCGGTGAAGACGTTATTAGCGCATAGGTTACATCCGACAGACAGTGCATTGGCGAGAGATGAGTGGTATCAGATTCAAGAGGGCAATCACGCGCTTTGGGAGGGTATTGGGGATGATTATGCGAATATTATTCGTAGATTTCTGGTGCACTTTCATCAAGAGGTGACGGCTTCGACGGTGAAGGGACGGTTTGATTTCGTAAATGGTTCGATTGGTAACTTTTTCTTTGCGGGTGCGAGATTGTTTTTTAGATCGATGGATGCTGCGATTTTCTTGTACTCGCGAGTGAGTCGGATTCCGGACGACACGGTCGTGGTGCCGTGCATCTTGAGCGAGGATAACGCGCGCGTGAATTTAGCCGCAGAACTCGTCGACGGCTCGATTATTCGTGGGCAGAATGAAATCTCTCACCCATCTATCGACAGTAAAAAGTTCTCGAAAGACATGTCGTTTTCGTCGAAAAATCCAGACGTCGTGAGCAAGGAGTTCTGGACGTCGGTGTTGGAATCTGGTGAGTTTCCAGAATTGGAGGCGCACGAAATGTGGGGTGGTTTACGCCAAAGTTCGCGCGGCTTCAAGAGCGTGCGCGATGCGCTGAAGAGCGGCAGCTTGAGCGACGCCGCCGAGTTACTGCAGTCGCGATTCATAGATATTGCATATCGCCCATTGAGCGTATGGGATGTAAATAAGGTGGTCACAGCATACGACCCGTTGCCGTCGCCGATCAAGCGCGTGTTTTACGCGTCAAGCATCAACGCAAACGACGAGAATTTCGAGGTTCATCCAAAAATGAACCCCACCGTGGCGGCCAAAATTGCCGAATGTGATGTCATCGTGTACGGTATGGGATCGCTCTACACGTCAATCGTTCCAAACCTCGCGCTCAAATCCATGGGCGACACGGTGAAGAATGCGTCGTGCAAAAAGGTGCTCATGTTGAATGGCGGCCTCGACCGGGAAACTGGCACGATGAGCGCCAGCGATATCGTTCAAGCCATCGTGGATGCGTTGAATATGAAATACACCTCGGCCGAGCTTGAAAATCCAGTGCTCGCGTACGTCACCGACGTCGTCGTCCCGCGCGGCGGTGGCGTTCGCATCGACGTCGACGCGCTCGCCGCCATGGGCGTCCGCGTGCACGAGTGCGATTCCGTCCCGGCACCGGTGAAGAACGCCATCGATACCGTACACTACGAACCATCCGCGTTCGTTCAGCTCTTAACCCGCATCGTCACCGACACGAATGGCGACTAGAACGTCCGAGCCGCGCGCAGCCGACATCGCGGACGACGCGACAACTTGTAATCTATCCCTTCACACACGCGCGAACGCCCACGCAACCGCACGCGCGCACTCCACGTCTCCATATCGCGCCTTTCTCGTCATCGCGCCCATGTCTGCGGCGCGCGCGATTGACAATCCATTCAACGCCTTTGGCTCGCGTCACTTTCAGACTCGCGGCTGCGTTCGCCATGCGTCGACACGCACACGCCGCGCGCGCTGCCCGCGCGCTCGCCGCGGCGGCGACGACGACGGTAACGACGACGTCGACGTCGACGCGCGCGGCATCGCTCTCGACGTTCGCGGCGGCGTTCGCGACGCGAACGAGCGCGCACGGCCGATCGCCAGGGTTCGCATCGCCCTCGACGCCATCCACGTCGTCTCCGTCGCGAACGCCGTCGCGCGGGCGAGGATTCGCGGCGTCGACTGAAGGCGGTGATAACGATGACGCCAATCCCGCGTGGGCGTCGTCATCGAGCGGCGACGCCGCGCGTAAGGAGGCTGAGCTTGAGGCGTCGTACAAGGCGTTGTTTGAGCGTTTCGAGCGCGCTCCGAATAAACAGAAACGGTTCTTGCTCAATCGCGCGCTCACCGGGCGAGTGAACTCCGGGGATGATGATGATGCGAGCGAGTCGTCGGCTGGCGGCGGTGGACGCGCGAATCGTGCGTTGATGACGAGGGTGATTGACGTGAATCGCACGACCAAGGTGACCAAGGGTGGGGATTTGACAAACTACACGGCGACGGTTGTGGTCGGCAACGGCGATGGCGTGATTGGGTATGGACATGGGAAAGCCGCGGAAGTTGGTCCGGCGATCGATAAGGCGTATCGTAAGGCGGCGAGATCGTTGACGTATGTGAAACGATTTGACGGGCACACGATTTATCACGACGTCAAGGGTAAATTTTGCAAGACGCTGTGCGTGATGTTACCCGCGCCTAGTGGGAACGGTATCATCGCCAACGACACCGTGGAGGCGATTTGCCAACTTGCGGGGATTAAGAACATCAAGGCGAAGATTCATGGGAGTCATCACCCGATGAATACGGTGCGCGCGGTGTTTGACGCGCTTTCACAAGTCGAGTCTCCAGAGGATGTCGCCGAGCGACGCGGCGTCAACGTGTTCAGAATCTAGTCTTCAATCCAGAAACGCTATGATGTTATAAATATAAATTCTTCTAGTAGCTTCACTTCAACTTGTCCAAAGCCTCGCCGAGTTTGTCGAGGAATATTTTGGCGTGCGCAGACGTAAAGTATAAACCAGGCCTCGCGCGCATCGTCGTCGAACCGCAACCGCCGATATCGACGCCATTTTGAAGTAACTCGCGCGTCACGGCGTCTCGCCGCTCCGCAGTGTCAAAATCAACCGCCACGAGCGTGCCGACACCGCGCGCATTCGCTAGCACGTGCGGATACTTACTTTGAAGCGCCTTTAAACCGTCGACGAGCGTCGCTCCAGCCGATTTCACCACGGATAATAAGTTATCCTCCTCGATGCACTTGATGACGACTTCGAGTTGAATCAACTTTGCCGGATCTCCCATCCATGTGTTAAAAATTCGGTAGGGTAACTCGGGCGTGAGCGCCTTGGCGGTGTAAAACCCCGCGATTTGCATCTTTTTGCTAAACGTCACGACGTCAGGCGGGTGCTCTAAATTCCACGCCTCGTGCGCCCAAAACGTGCCACTCGAGCCGCATCCGGTTTGCACTTCGTCCACAATCAAGCTCACATCTCTCGTTTTCGTCAACGCGCGGAGTTTCTGGAAAAATTCCGCGCTCGCGTGGTTATCTCCACCCTCGGCTTGCATCGGCTCGACGATGACGCCGACGATGTCCCCGTCCCGGTCGAGCGCCTCTGCAACCTCAGCCAAGCACGCCGCCTCTTCTGCCGCGTTATCCTGCACGAAGTCCTCCAGTGGGTACTTCAATTTCGGAAACCGACACGCCGGCCAATCAAACGTAGGAAAATCCAACTTGTGTATCCATTTCGTGCGCGTCAGACTCAAACACGCCGACGTTCGCCCGTGAAACGCGCCATCAAATGACAGAATCTTAAACCCTGGCGATCCAGGCGCTTGATTCGCCAAGCACGATGCTTTCTCATCATCACTTATCCCTCGTCCTCCGCGCCTGGCGTTGGCGGCTGCGATAAACACCGCCTTCATGGCGTGTTCGTTTGCGCACGCGCCGCACGCCATCGTCGTCGCCTGGTCCAACCCTCGAGGCGCCACTCGCATCAACGTCGCCTCCACGCGCCGATCCCATCCCACCGGTGGGTTATTCCCCAACGCAGGACGATGTGCCATCAACCCAATATTCGCCCGATCGCTCAGCGCGCGCAGCATCGCCGGATGATTGTACCCCACCGGCAACGACGCGATGTGCGCGTACATGTCCAACACCTCGTTCCCATCCGCATCGACCACGTAATTCCCACTCGACCGCTCGAAATCGATGAAATACCGTATCGCACCCACTGGGGCGTGTTTCGCCAGCGCCTGTCGCTGCGCATCGCTCTGCGGCCCGGGAATCGGCGTGCGCACGCGCGGCTGCACAGGTTCGCGCACCGGGAACGCCACCTCGCGTGGCGCCGCCGCCGCCGCCGCCGCCGCCGCCCCGGCGCATCGCATCGACCCCGCACGCATCGCCGCCGTCGTCGTCGCGCGTCGCGCGCATCGATGCATCGCGCGTCGCATCGCGCGCGCGAGCGTCGGCGAATGGAGCCGCCACGCGTGTGTCGACGGTTGCCAAAAAGTGCACCCACGCGGCACTTTTCGTCGCGCCGCGCCATCCGTGGGCGCGAACGCGACCGCCGCGCGCGCGACACGAGCGCGATTCGCGTCGTTGGATATGTCGTCGCCGTCTGCGGGGGCGCGGCCGCCGCTCGGCGCGCCGCTCGGGCGCATCGAGCACTTCATTGATAACCGCTGGGTGCACGCGAGCAAGTCGCTCGCCGTCGTGTGCCCGCACGATGAGCGCGTGATTGGTGCGGTCGCGCGCGGGAATGCGCGCGACGTGGACGCAGCTGTGCGCGCGGCGACGCGGGCGAGCGTTGGATGGCGACGGACGCCGGGGGTGGAGCGCGCGAGGGTGCTTCGGGGCATCGCGCGCGCGTTGGAGCGTCGGAAACCGGCGCTCGGGCGGCTCGAGACGTTGGATATGGGTAAACCGATCGAGGAGGCGGCGTGGGATATTGATGATGTCGTGGGGTGTTTTGATTACTACGCCGATCGATGCGAAGCGGTGTTTGGCGAGCGGTGGTACGCGGAAGAAGACGTGCGTCTGCCGGATGCGTCGTTTACGGGCGCGGTGAGGAAGGAAGCGTTGGGTGTCGTGGGGTTGATTACGCCGTGGAATTATCCATTGTTGATGGCGACATGGAAAGTAGCTCCTGCGCTCGCGGCTGGGTGCGCGGTGGTGCTGAAGCCGAGTGAGATGGCGAGTTTATCGTGTCAGGCGTTGGGCGACGCGTGCGTTGAAGCTGGATTACCGCCGGGAGCGTTTAATTTGGTCACTGGATTAGGTACAGAGGTTGGTGCGGCGTTATGTGCCCATCGTGGGGTGGATAAGATATCGTTTACTGGCTCTCTGAACACTGGGCGGGTGATCATGCGCGAGTGTGCAAAGGATGTGAAGCCGGTATCGTTGGAACTCGGCGGGAAGAGCGCGTTGGTTATTTTCGACGACGTCGACATCGATAAGGCGGTGGAATGGGCGCTTTTTGGATGTTTTTGGACGAATGGTCAGATATGCAGCGCGACTTCGCGCGTATTCATTCACGCTCACATACGTGACACTTTTTTGGCGCGACTAAAGGAGGCGGCAGAAGCCATTCCTCGAGGCGACCCGCTCGTCGAAGGATGTCGACTCGGCCCGCTCGTGAGCGCCGGACAATACAAGAAAGTTATGAACATGATCAACGTCGCCAAACGCCAGGGGTGTACGTTATTGACGGGTGGTAAGCGACCGTCATCACCGGCGTGCGCGCGCGGATATTACGTCGAGCCCACGGTGTTCGTTGACCCGCCGCTCGACGCAAACGTGTGGCGGGAAGAAATTTTCGGTCCCGTGATGTGCGTGCGTACTTTTAGCTCGGAAGACGAAGTCGTGGCGTTAGCGAACGATTCTGACTACGCTCTCGGTGCAGCTGTCATCACAGACGACGTCGATCGTCGGCGTCGCATGACGGAGGCGTTCGATGCGGGAATTATTTGGGTGAATTGCAGTCAGCCGTGCTTTCCGCAACTTCCTTGGGGCGGTCGCAAGCGCAGCGGTTTCGGTCGCGATTTGGGCGTCAATGGCATGGATAAGTACTTGCACCAGAAGCAAATCGTGACGTACACGAGCGACGACGCTTTTGCATGGTATCCAATGTTCGATGCAAAGGCACAGAGTAAATTATAAACGGGGTCGTCAAGCGTCGTTTTACAAAATGACGTCAATACGACAAAACCAAAAAGTAATAAAATCAAATCAACCAATACGGCAACACCAAAAACAAATCAATCCAAAAATCACGGCATCGCCGCGGTGAACTGTACTTCAACGAGTAAACTCTCACGAGCTAACGGCGCTTGCACGCACGCGCGCGTGGGCTTGGCGCCTTCCACCCAAGCGTTGTACACGCTGTTGAAGGCGGGAGCGTCTGAGATATCTTTCAACCACACCATGCACGTCAACAAATTCTCCTTACTCGTCCCAGCCTCGAGTAACAACGCTTCGCACTTATCCAACGTTTCTTTCGTTTGCTCCTCCACCGTCGTCGTCGTCAGACCGACTTGTCCGCTCAAGTAGCACACGCCGTTGTGGATGACTATTTGGGACATGCGCGGGTCATCGCCCTTTAAACGTTGGATATTCGCCGCGGACATGATTGTTGAAGAAGACGACCGCGCGCGATGCGTCGAGAAGGCGTGCTTGGACAGCGCGCGGGCGTTCGTGAACGACGGGCGGGCGAGTGCGTGCGACATAATGACGAGCTATCCAGTCACAGGGGCTTTTTACACTTTTTCTCTACGCGACAGGTTCTCTACGCCTCGGCGTCGTCAAACCTACCAGGCTGGGCTAATAACGCATCTAATTCATCTGCACTCGGCATCACGAGCTTGTTGTCGTAGCGATCGAGTGCGGCGCGTATAGATCCATCGACGTCGTCGGCGAGCGCGCTCGCTTCGTCGTAATAGTAACCGCCTCCTCGTTCTGTGTCATCGCCATCGTCGTCGTCGTCGTCGTCGTCGTCGGTGTCTGGATTGAGTTCCGCACACGCACTGAGCGCGGTGAACACCGCATCCACGGTCGTGGGCTCGTGCGGCACGAAACGAACTTCAACGCTCGCGTCGTCGTCGTCGGCGTCGTCCCGCTCCGTCGCGGGCGCGCCGTCCGCGCCGCCGTCTATGTGGCAATACACGCACCCGCGTGCGGCGTACGGTGCATCCGCGCGTGATACAGCGTGTAACGCAATGGACTGGTAGTTCATCGCGAGCGGCTGCGCGTTGTCGTCGTCGTCCGGGCAGAAGACGACGCGCGCGGTGGTGACAAAGAGCGAGCCCGTCTTCGTCGCGGGCTCGGACTCGAGAGCACCGATGACGACGTCCGCGCGGCACTGCAGTTCAATAGACTCACCATCATCGAGTGCGAGGGCTTTCGTGGATGCGTCGACGATGGCGTCGGCGACGCGATGGAAACCGAGAGGCGGCGGCATTGTCGAGAGTCGCGCAGTGACGCGTCGACGTCATTTATGTGTCATTACATCGCGCTCTTAACGCTAATCTATTGTGCTACATACATTTTCAATACTTGTTGATTCTTCTCTATTCGCACACCCCACTCACGTGGCCACGGTCTCAACGCCGGCCGAGTATGAGCGACAAGACGCCGTCGGCGATAAAATTCGCGTGCCTCGACATGTTACGCGTAATCTTCCCCGCCGATCGGTTAAACCGGTCCAGCGCATCACTCATGGTGACACGCTCCCCTCCATGCCGCGCGTTCGCGCTCGTGACGCCATCTTCATCGCGCGCATCATCTAAAACAACCTCCACGTCTACGCCCTCTGGCCGCGACGACGTCGTCGACGACGTCGCCCCTCCTCCGCGCGCGCCCTCTCGTTCTCCTCGTCGATCAACCACCTTTTCCGCGACTAAAATCTCTAAACCAGTACAATACGGAAACTCCGTACCGCGCTTACGATCCTCCATCGTCGGCGTGCGCTCTTTATAAAACGGAGCCGCGCGCCGAGCCGCGCCCGCGCACGTATACTTGTACCTCCCCAACACATCCCCGGTGAGCAGCGTGCGACGCTCGCGCGGCAGCGCCCGTTCGCTTCGAAACCACGCCCCATAACACGTCTACGCGACGACGACGACGACGACGACGACGACGACAGGTCAGTCGCGAACGCCACGCACGCTGAACCACACAACGCACCGGTACTTTTCGTTGACTCTCTCGTCGATCATCAAACGTGAGCACGCCGTAACACACCCGCGTGCGCGCACCGAACGCCCCCGCGCGGTCCGCCCCCGCGCGGTCCGCCGTCGCGGACGATGACGACGCGGCGGCGTCCTCGTCGCCCACCGGCGCGCGCATGGATGTGACGACGCGAATCGACTGAAGCTCTGAAGCTCTGTTCTGTTCTGTTCTGTGTGAGCTCCCCTGGTCATGATTGGTCGACGAGTCCCCCCCCAACAGAGAAAGAGAGAAAACCTTTCCCACGCCGAGCTCATTCCTCGACGACTCGATTCGCGACGATGAGCGACGACGCGAAAGACGCACAGGTATGCGCGCGGCGCGCACGCGTTCTCGATCTGATCATCGCGCGCGGGGTCCACGACGCGCATCGAGGCGTGTGACTAACCGAGGCGAGGATCGTGTGTGTGATGCGCGCAACGCAGCAGACGCCAGCGGCGCCGTCGATTTTCGGCGCGGCGTTCGGCGCGACGGGGTTCGGAGCCGCCGCCGCCGCCGCGGGTGGGTTCGACCCGAGTAAATTCGCGTCTGCCGCGCCGGCGGCAAAGGCGGAGGATGGTGATGAGGGCGAGGGCGAGGGGGATGAGGACGTCGAAGCCGAGTGCAAAGCCGAGTTCAAACCCGTGGTGAAGCTCGAGATCATCGAAGGCGCGGAGGCGACGACGACTGGGGAGGAGGATGAGGATATCTTGTTTGAAGCGTACGTATTTGAGCGTTCGCGTGTGTGTGCGTGTGCGCGCGCGTGGTGTGGTTCGTGCGCGGTGCATGGGCGTCGCGCGCGCGAGCCGCGATCCATCATCGCTTTTCACGCGCGTCCATCCGTCTCTAACCTTTGCTTTGCTTTCGACGAACCGAACAGGAAGGTCAAGTCGTACCGATTTACGGATGGCGAATGGAAGGAACGTGGGTTGGGGCCGATTAAGCTTTTGGAGCACAAGACGTCGAAGAAGATTCGCGTGTTGATGCGACGGGACAAGACGCTTAAGATTTGCGCCAACTTTTACGTGCAACAAGAATCCAAGGTGGCGGAGCACGCGGCGAGCGAAAAGGCGTGCGTGTTTACCACGATGGATTGCTCGGATGGTGATGTTGCGCCGGAACTTTATAACATGTGCATCAAGTTTGGAAGCGCGGAGAAGCGCGAGGCGTTTACTGAAGCGTTTAACGCGGCGCAGAAGAAAATGGCTGCGTTGCCCGCGGACGCCGACGCCGAAGAGAAGGCGGAGGAAGCCGCCGCCGTGGCGGAGGAAGCGGACAAGTTGGCGGATGCTTTGGGCGAAACCAAGGTTGCCGAGGAGAAGAAGGAGGAAGAATAACTACATCACACACATACACAGAGACACACATACACACACGAGGGTTCTCGATTAGCAGCCTTTGATAAATTGTTGGATTTTAATTTCACGTTCGTCATGACAAACTCTTCTTCTACTAGAAATAAAACAGCTTTTACGATTACGACAACAAACGTCGACCGAACGTATCAAACGCGGCGGCGAGTTCTTCCGTAGCCGTACGCGCGCGTTCGTTGCTGTATTGCATACGTCGGCATTCCGAAGCATAGCTGACGCATAAGTCTCCGATTGCGGCGCGCACGTGTCCACCCGTGGCGTACGTCGAGCCATACGCCGTCGACTTGGGCACCAACGACTGATCCCAAAGCTGCAACACAAAGAAGACCGAACGCAACAAGCGAAGGCGCATGCGAGGCGTTTGCAAGGCGTCAACCTTGGACAAGCGCTTGTCGTGCATACGTTGCGCTGGTGTCGCGAGTAGGCGATCGTACGCGCGTTGCACGGGCTCGGCGAGGCCCTTGCACGCGCCGACGAGCGCGTCGGCAACCTCGCCCGTATCGAATTCTTCATCGGCGTGCGTGTCGACGGCGGCGTCGGGGACGCCCCAAATACCAGCAGCCATGAGTTCTAAACGCAGGGCGACGTGTACGACGGGGAAGGCGACATCTGATGGGAACAACTTCACACCCAACGCGCGAACGGCGATGCACGCTTCGCGCAAGCACGTCGTAGCGCTCGGCGCTCGGTCGGCAGCTTGCAACAAGAGCTTATCCCACAAGTCGCACGCGATTTCACCATCAGGGTCGTGGTACTGCGAAAAGTGCACCATTTCGAGGCAGATGTCCCACAGCTCGCACGGCTTGGCAAAGTCGTTGTACAAGTCGCTCAGTTGCTTCAATTCTCGCTCCAACTCGTACACAAACGCCTCTTCTGGGGCGTTCCCTGAGCCTGCCGCTCGGGCTTGGCGCGAGCGTTCGACGCACACGCCCAGCACACGACGCTGCATGTCGAGCAGCTTGATCTTACTGTCGACATTTTCGGAAAAGGACATGTCGAGGCCGTTGTTACCGCCGTCAACTGACTTTCTGGCGTGCATGAGCGCTCGCTCAAACAATGCCATGCGTTGATCCAACGTGAATATCTCATCGTTCGCACATCGTCGTTCGGCTAACGAACAATCAACTTGTGCGGCTAATCCAAACAAGCTGCGAGCGGCGTATAGCTGCGCCAACAGATCAAGATGGCGCGCTTCGTCGGGTGTCAACACGCCACCCTGTTGCGCCGTGGTGAGCGCGCTCTTGCTCACCAAGTATGGCTCCAACATTGCCGCCGGTAACGAAAGTAGCATGCCATCGCGCTTCACGTGAATCAATTCAGCAAACACTCGGTGCATGAAGTCTTGAGAATCCGAACTAGATACGCGCTGAAGTTGCTCGAGAATCTTGACGAGACCGCGTTCGCGAATATCTTCTGGTAGTTCCGCGGCGACGCGACTCAACGATCCTGGTTCCGCATCGGTATCGGATTTCCCAGTCGCGAGTCCTCGGATAGTCGTGCACGTGACGTCAAAACACGCGTGCAAATCCTGTTGAAGTGGAAAAGTAAAAGGTAAACAATATGGTTAGTCGAGCTCGACTTGATAGTTACGCGTGACGAAAAAGTAAACGCGAATTGCCATCGCTCAGCCTTAGATGTTCTGAAATTTTGAATCGTCACGGGACGCTTTGGCGGTAAGCCAAGCGATCACGTCACATACTTTGTCTTCATCGCGAAACGACAATCCGTACGAGTCGCGCGCGAGCGGCGCGCGCATCAAATAATTACTCACCACCATATCAACGCTGGATTGCCCGGCGGCAAAGCGGTTCTCCTCTGCGCGCGCCTCGAGCGCCGCAGCGGCAGCCAAAGGCACGGCAGTGACGCCATGGAACGCACGCAAGTCCACTAATTCTGCACACACGCTCGATAGATCACCAGCCGTGGGCACCTTCATGAATAAAGCAATGGCATCGTTGACGTGCTTGTCCCGAACGACGTTTTCTTTTCTCGCCCGCGCGTCGCGCGCGAGCTGTAACAGATCGCGTGCATGGTAAAACGTGCGTGAATCGGCGCCAAAAAAGTCTGGACATCCCTTTTGAAGGTCAGTGGCTAACGCTTCGGCGCTGTGTCGGGCATGCGACATGATGTGCGACATCATGGCTTCAATGAGCGCGCTGGCGATGCGCGCGCCCTGTTGCGTCGACACCAAGCGTTTCAACGTGAGCTGCGCAAGTAGAGGAAGACGTGTACACATCATGTCAGTCGGTGCGCGATAGAGTAGCGTTGAAAAATACACAGAGCAAGGAAAGTGACGCTCAGTGGAAGGGCACCATATAGGTTGTCATCAAGGTTAATCAGGGGATTGACAGATTGAATATATGGGAAGTCATCAACGCGCCGGAGGGAGGCTTTTTAAAAAAAAAAAACAGTTGGTCGCCACGCGACGCGAGAGCGTCTAAAATACACACCTGTGATAGTTCCTTTCGGATCGCCGAAGGAAGCATATCTGCCACCCTCGAAAAGCGTTCGTCAGCGATGACGATGCTGATTAATGATAACGCCTGCGCTGTACGGCTCACCATGGCGGAGAGCGCGGAGAGGCTCCGTTCTTCTTCTTGAAGCGCCGTCATTTCGCTACCAGAGGAGCGTACGCGTCGCCGCTTATTCTGAGACATGTCGACACCGCTGCTGATGCGCGGGCGACGCTGTCTTAAGAACGTTACTAACGGTAACAATCGGTCTTGCAAAGTTGCCAAGAGCGTGGCATCCATGGAGCACACTAACGCGGGCTCTTCGCTCATGTATCTCGCCGCCGCTTGCACGGCGCCCAAAGCCTTGTTTGCGATCATCATTGCCGGCGACGTCGGGCGCGCATTGCTATTGAATTGCGTCTGCGCCGGCGCGCGAACGGGCACGATGATCGGACGCTCCCAAGTGCTCGACATGATGCGCGCCGTAAACAAGAATAAACCACGCTGCGCCGAAGAAAAGGTCAAAATCGGTTGAACAATGGCGCGCCCCATGTTAAAAGAACCGCCATTATTCTCTTGATTTTGAGCGTAACTGTCCTCCACGATCGTTGGTTCGCCCGTGAGACGCGGATCATCAAACGCACGCTTAGCAGCGAGGATGATGGCGTTGGACTCGGCTGCAGACACCGCAAGCGCGACGCACATTGCCGCCGCTTCAATCGGTCCATAGCTCTTAAAGAATTCCTCGATTTGCTCGGGAATGTTCTTCTCGAGAAGGCTTCGCAATATATCAATCGGACGAGCTTTTTCGAATCGAACTAAGCCGGCGTTCGTCATCAACACGAATCGTCTGCGCGGGCACACGTATTGCGTGACAAGTTCAGAGAGCAAACCCGTCGTCGTCACGCGCGCCTCTGGAAGCGTCCCCGCTGGATAAGGCGGCTCCAACGCTTCTTGCACACTCTTCGGCAACGGAATTTCTCCCAAAGACCCGAGGCTAGACGCACAACGTCCATCAAGTTGGTGCAGAGTGACGACTTCGCGCAAGCCTCTCGTGCCGCTACCAGAGCTCGGCGGTGGCGTCGGCGGAGGAAGCTGCAAGTGCGGCGGCAACGCTAAGTCTCGGTTGGACAAAATTAATCGAGCATCCGAATCATTTGCCGTTGCGTCCGAAAGCAACAGAACACCACTGCTATAAAACCCAGCCTCGATTTCGAGCGCACGAGACGTGGTGTTGAGCAACGCTTGCGCGGTGGTCATACCGCGCTGGTTACCGCCTTGCGGAGGTGGATCGCGTTGTTCAACCACGCTCAAGCGCGACGGCGCCGATCGCGAGCTTCCCGAAAGCGAGCGCGAAGAGTATCCGCGCGACGGAGGGAGCGATGTGAGGTAAATGCGTCGACCATCGGCGCATATAGCCACGAGCGTCACCACCGACGATTCCTCCGGAGTCACGATGGCGATGTGCACCAACTTTGCTCCTTTTCTAACTGAAGATGTCGCCGAGCTAAACAGCGACCCTTGGCCTCGCGCTTGCGCGGCAAGTTGTGCTACATTCTTCACTTCGGCTACGCGACGAGGTGCATCCTTCGCTAAAGGTCCGACGTCGTAGACGTGAACTACACCTTGCTCGCTTCGCGTGTACAAGATCCCTCGCTTGGCGTCAACGATGACTTGCTTCAACGCATCCGAGCCCTTCAACCGCAACACTGACGGTAACATGGATGACAAGTTGGAGCTATGGCGCACCTTCTTGCATCGCTTACTATGCCACGTGTCACTTTGCGCGTAAACCAATTCGTACAACGATTCATCCGCGCCGGCGAGAAAGATGCGTCCATCCGGCGTGCTGGTAATGTCATTCATAATCGTCGCATCCGTCGGGCACGAGTACTGTAACGGGTGTAATGTCAACTCACGCCCACCGTCTTCCAAACACACACCCACCATGACGAGCTCCACGGTCGTGGCAATCACCAACACGTACGAAATCGCTTCTAAAAACACCCCCGCCTTGGGTTTCACCAACCCCACCGCCACGATGGCTTGCTCCTCCCCGCTATACTCCACCGGCACGTCATCCGCGACATCTAATCGCCACAAAAACAACGAATTATCTACACTCGCCCACGCGCGAGAAATCTCGGGTAAAACCCCACAAAAACACACGCTTTGTCGAGTATTATAGCGTTCCAGCACCACGCCCGGGAGCTCCTCTGTTCGCAACCCGACGACGTCGCTCGGCCACCCAGCGTTCTGAAACGAATACGCCTCCCGCGGCGCTTCGCGCAGCAACTCCACCAAATCCGCTTGTTCAGCATCCGCCGCGAGCTTCGACACCGTCTTCGCCGCGTCTTCCATGGCCTCGCGAAGCTCTATTCGCGCGTACAAAAGTTCAAGTTTTAAAACCGTCGTCAGTCTCTCCTTCAAACCCGTGTCGTCGCGCACCGCGCCCCTCGTCGCCGTCTCGCGCGCCACGAACGCGCGCGTACGAATCATCATCGCGCATTCACGCGCGCAAACGCGCGCCCGACGCGCACACGCGTCGTCAAACGCGCGATCGTCAGCGAATTAACCCAACGGTTCCACCCTTCGGCGCGGCGCGCGAATTCACACGTCGCGCTCGCGCATCGCGCGCACGCACCTCGCGCATCGCGCGTGCGCATCGTCGGCGATGCCGTCGTCGTCGTCGTCGCCGTCATCGCCTGCCGCGGTGACGTCATCGCCGGCGGCGACCCGAACATGGTCGGCGTCGTCGAATGGCGATCGAATGCGTGCGCGCACGGCGCGTCACAGCGCGACCCGATGCCGGCGGACGCCGACATCGCCGACGTCGACGACGACGCGTGCGCGTTCGACGCGCTCGATGACGGCTTGGCGTGGTCGCTCGGGTTCCTCGAACGCGTGCCCGAGGACGAGGCGTACGCGCTCACGCGACATTATTTTCCGAGCAAGTGCGGCGGCGCACCGGCGTGGCTGGACCCAGTGCGCGTGCCGTACGCGTCGCAGCTCGTGAGCGCCAAGGGGGATAAGTTGGATTTTTTACTGCAAGTGTACGCGGCGGTGGAGTGCGAGGAGCCGAGCGCGTTTCATAGGACGGTGTTTGTGTTTGTCAACGCGAGCGGCGGGGAGACGCACGCGCGCGGCGGCTGTCGAGCGTTTCGATCGCAATTGCCGCGGGAGAATGCGTATTACGCGATAGATCCGCTGCCGGAAGGGATGCGAGGGCACGCGCTCGATGCGGAGTTGGATGCGGTGCGGAAGGCGCGATGTGATCGCTGGGACGTGACGGCGAGCGAGGCGGCGGCGACGTTGCGGGCGCCGACGCGGACGTATCCAGAGTACGAACTCGTCGTAGAGAACGAGGAGCGCGCGACGGACCCTACGGAAGGGATGCAAATAATAGAAAATAACGTAGGGGATGACATGACGGCGGATGATTTGGATGAGATTGAAGCTGACGTGTACGATAAGGATAACGAGCAGCTCGCGACGTTTCACGTGATGTTGAAGAGCGACCCGGATCAAGTTTTAAGATATTGCTACGATGACGGAGCCAAACCGTTGTGGCCATCGGTGACGCATGCGCCGAGCGAGGACAACATTCCGTGCTGCGAGCGATGCGGGGCACCACGAAAGTTTGAGTTTCAGATTTTGCCGACGATTATTAGTAAACTCGACGTCGACGCCGAAAGCGATTACGCGCTCGATTTCGGGAGTATAGCCGTGTACACGTGTTCAAAATCGTGCGCACCCATAGAATGCGATGAGGCTTCGCAAAAATCAGGCGCGTACGCCGAAGAGTACGTCTTGGTGCACCCACCTTTGAACCAATAGTCGTCGGGGAGAAAATTGAATTGTTTAGCGCATGTTATTAAAACGTCTTTCTGTATCAGGAATTAGTGTATAACACGTGCGCGCGCGATAAAGCGCGCGCACAAACATGTTCTCAATTATATATATCATGCATTCATCTTCTTCAGGTGACATCTTGTTCAGATGACGCAGCGAGCGCGCGAGCATTGCGTGGAGTGTACAACAACAACGACGACGTCGACCGCGCGAGCGGTCAACGCGTCTGTCCAGAGGATTTAATGAACCCTACAGCCAGCCGAACGGCTTGCATGGCTTCTTCCCACTTACGAGCCGAAACAGAAAGCATGTAGCAGTTGCCACCAAACCTCTTGAGAATCTCTGTCGAGCCACTCTTCATGGTGAGCACGAGCGATACCACCGGACAATGCCCGCGCACGGCGTCCACCAAGCCTTCGAGCGTCGCTTTCGCGTCTTGCATGAGACATTCCGGCAGAGGTACCGTCGACGCATACGATGCAACCTCACAGTTGGGAAGATCAGCGTGATGCACGCGATCCTGCGTCAGTTGCTCGTGGCTGTTTAGTATTTCCACGTAATCGTGCGAGTTACCAGCGAGTTTAATCACGATGGGCTCGTGTAGCTCGGGTACGCTCAGAGAGTTGACAGAGATAGATTTCGTCCCAACCGCTGACGCGCCTTGCACCACGTGCGATGAACGCAAATTGCTACTCACGAAACCGTCTTGTGTGGATATATTCGAGTTCATGGCGTCTTCTTTTTTGTTGATTGTTGAATGGCTCGGACTCGCGCCGGCGGCGCGGTAGGAATCAAACGTCGTGCACGGCGACGAGTCCTGCGGATAACTTTCTTGCCTGCTGGTGTAATCCATGATATAATCCCGTAGTGGCGTTGAAGTGCCATCTTTACGTCGCTTGGTGGCGTTCCAGTGATTCTTGATTGCATTTTCTGTTCGCCCACGCAAATGGCGTGCAATGTCTGACCATCTGTTGCCGACTTCGCGATGAACGCGAATAAGTATATCTTCTTCTTCGGCCGACCAAGACCCACGTTTGATGTCCGGCGCTAAATGATTATTCCAACGCTCTCGACACTGCTTTCCAACGCGCCCATAAAGCGCTCGAGAGATGTGTGACCACCGCCGAGTGCCGTACCGCCGCACGAGCTCTGTCAACTTGCCATCCTCCTCCGCCGTCCATTGGCCCTTCATCTTCACCCCGTTCCGCATCTTAAACGTGCCATCAGAAGAATACTCCACGTAAACAGTTTGATTATTATTTGTGTTATTCAACTTTTTCCCACGCTTCATGGGCGTGCGTGCATCGTTCATGTCTCCTTGAATCGCGTCCCGCTCGCGCTTCCCGCGCGCCGCGATTTCTTGCGACAAGACATCCTCGAGCTCAAAATCATCCGCATCGAACGCCTCAAACTCCAAGCTATCGCACCTAACATACCAACAAAAAACACACGCGCACACGCACACACACCAGGTCAGTCCATCGACGCATACGAATACACACCACGAGATCAACGCGCGCGCGCGCCAGTCCCATCGCGTCGTCTCTCTCTCGCGCGTCTCTCTCTCTCTCGCGCGCGACTCGTACCATGCATCGAGCGCGCCATCGCCCGGGTCATGCATGAAATCGCACAACCCAAATTCAAAATCATCCGGTGGCGCGAGCGAAGGCATTGTCGTCGACGCGCGTCGCAATGTGTGTGTCGTCGCGCGCGGTCCTGTGTGGTCGTGTCGACACCACGCGTTCCGTCAGCATCCCATCCGAGAGTTCATCACCCCCCATCGTCGCCGCGATCGACGCGCACGCGCGCCGATGCGCGACGCCAACGCGCGCGACGAATTTCGCACGCATCATCCACCGCCTCACGCGCGACATCGAACGCTCGCGTTGGCGCATCCATCGCGCGAACGCATCGTCGTCGAATGGATGCGCCAACGCGAACGAACGAACGACCCGACCGACGACGATGCGCGCGCGTCGTCGTCGCGACCGCGCGTACCTCGTCGCGCGCGCGCGTACGTGCGCGATACATACCTCTCGTCGTCGTCGTCGTCGATCGATCGATCGATCGATCGTCGCGCGCGTCGTCGTCGTCGTCGTCGTCGTCGTCGTCGTCCAACTCTGCCGCCGCACGACGCGACGTTTCGACGCTTTAAATGGTCCACGCGGATATTCCGCACGCGCGACGACGACGACGACGACGACGCGCGACGACGACGCGACGACGCGCGGATACTTTCGCGATATTTATGCCTGTATCGCGCGAACGCGCACGGGCGTTAAATATCTCGCATCGTCGTCGTCGTCGTCGTCGTCGTCGTCGTCGGACGCGCGAATAACGTCCGTTCGTAACGCTCCTCCGCGTCGCTTTATCCACTGGTTCGCTCGCGTGGCGCGCGTGGGCGCGCCGCGCGTATGCGCAAGCAGTGCGCGCGATGGCACAGGCGGCGCGTAAGTGGATTCGTATGGTCACGCGCGTGGTCGTGATTGGTCGTCGTGCCCCGTGCGGGCGCGGGACAAGGAAACGCAAACGAAGAGGCGGCGAAGACGAATCGGTGGATAACGTTTTTTTGTGTGGTTTGTGGATGACGAAAAGCGTTTTTCTGGGTCGATTGGGGGGGGGGTAAAAAAGGTAGATACGTATCTCGTGTGCGGGGAGATATTTTGTGGTAAAGGGGTAGGTTGTGTGTGTGATGTTACATGAGTCGTCGATGATGACGACGACGACGATGGGGTGTAATCGAGCGTTTGACGCGCGGAGCGTCGCGCTCGAGCGCGTCGCGTTGTTTAGTTGTGTATCTAGTCTTCTTCTGTTTCGGTTCCGTACACGTCGGGTTGTTCGAACGCTTCACCGAATTCGTCGTCGTCGCCGTCTGCGTTGCCGCGAGCGGCGTCGAGATCGCTGTCAGACTCGGAATCGTGTACGATGAGTTTCATGACTTTGTCGTTGAGCTTTTCGACTTGCGCCGGGGCGAGCGCCGCGGATTCTTGGATATCGGCACCGCGTTGTTGCACCTTGTGCTCAGCGCGCTCGTAGCCGGCGAGGCGTTCACGAAGCGCCATCATTTCGACGCGCAACTTGTCCACATCGGTGGATTGTCGACCCAAGGCGTCGATGAGCGACATGTCGTTGCCGCCGTGGCGGACGAGCTCAGACGCGAGAGCCATGGTGTCAGACTCTGGGCGCATGCTCGACACGTTCGCATTCGTGGATGCTGGGATGATTTGCACCACTCTCGGCCAGCCAACGATGGTTTGACCACCGACGGTGACCCAAATGACGTACGCACCAGCCTTGCTGAGCGTGGCGCGGAACACGCCTCGGGAATTTTCATCCGTCGCTTGCTTAAATACAATATCCTCGGTGCCTGCGGCGCTGACGCTAAGCGTTTGCCAAGACTTCCACGCCGTGGTGTTTCCAAAGCGATCGCGAGGTTGCATGCGCACTGTGATGCTGGTTCCAGCTTGGGCGCTGTACACGCCTTGAGCCTTGAACTCGCATCCTTCCAAAAGCGCCTTGCACGCCGCCGCCGCGGGCTGCGACGGCAAGACGTGTATTTCCACGGGCGAGCCAAGAATCGGTTCGCGCTTGAATCCGCTCCACACGTAAAGCGTGTAGCGCCCGACCGCACGCGCTTCGAAACGAATCTCTGCTGATCCATCACCAGCCTCGACTGTTTCCACATCCGCCGGACCGACGCCAGACGCTTCTACGCGGAAGGGCAACAAATCCGGACCCGCCGGAATCAAGTTTGAGAATCGATCGGCGCGCAACACCTTCAGCGTGCCGCGCATGCCAGCTTCGAGCTTTTCAACTCCACTGGCATCGATGCGACAGTACGCTGGGTCGGCTTCGCCCGGCACGCACATGCCAGACAACGTCGTGGACGAGTGCGGCGAGGACACCGTGATGGTGTACGGACCAGCCTTACTGATGGTGTAAGAAATCATGTACGTGCCATCACCTTGATCGAGGACAGAACCCTTGATGGAATTATCTGATTTAAGTGTGGACTGTACGACGACAGAGATGCTCGAGCCGCCAGAGGTCATGCGGTTGCCGCGCGCGTCTCGTGCTTCCAAGACGAACGAGGCGCGGTCGCCCGCCACCGCCGAAGAGGCGCCGCCGCCAGTCGTTTTGCAACCGGGTAAGAACACATCCGCCGCAATGGTTTTGACGACGAATGGGCAACCAACGATGATATCACCATTCAACGCGGCAATGAGGGAGTGAGAACCAACTTCCGGCCATATGATACTCGCGCGATAACGCGCGTGATCCTTTGTCAGACGTAGCGGCACAATCGTCGACACGCCAGACGGCGAGATGAGACGCAAACATAACGCTTCGTGACCGCTGACTTCGAGGCCACCTTGCTCATAATCGATCGATTGAATGAAGAATTCAGATTCCGCGCCAACGATGAACTCGTCACGCTTATCGGCGGGAAGCAACATGAGTTGCTTGGACGTCAACCCACCTTGGTTCGCCATGAACGACGTCGCGGGCTTGGGATTCTCCACGCCATTCACGGCTAAGAAAATTCTCCATTCACCGCTACGCGGGACGACAAACACGAGGCGATATGTACCATCACCAAAGTCTGACACGTCGGCGTCGATTGAACCAGCGGGACCTATGAGGCGCGCCGTCAACCGGTCGCCGCCTTCAAGGCAAACATTCTGGTAGCGATCCGCGGCGGTGACGAGACACTTTGTCACTTCACCTGCGACGACGCTGTTCAGAGAATCACCGCGAATCGAGCAAGATCTAGGATCGGTCTGTGCGGCAACAACTTGCAAGTTTCGTGGGAAGCCGTGTACGGGTTTACCGTCGACGGTGACGCGAAGCGAATACGTCCCGGCGCGCTGCAAGGAGCTCGTAAACAACCATTCACCCGCTTCCTTCGTTGACAAACTGAACACACTGTTCGACACACCAACAGCATCAACACGCAATCGTTGGTCACTGAATACAGCTTCGTTGTTGAATCTGTCTCGAGCAAAGACAGCGACAGCCATTTGTCGACCAGCGAGGCCGAGGAGCATGCCGCCGCCGCGCTCGCGAATGCCGCTGAGCTGCACGCTCGAGCGAGACGCGTCAGCCAAAGCCGGGGAGAGGGAAATGGAAAGCGGTGCACCTTCGATGCAGTCGCGTTGCATACCTCCCCACCATTGCCTTTGCACGTCCGCGGTGAACACACGCAACGAGTACTTGCCCGTTTCCGTCGCGCGGAACTTGGCGAGAGCGCCGACGCCCGAGGGATCGTCGATCACCTCCGCTTCGACCACGCCCGGGCCTTCGCCGTCTGCCAACAATACAAAGTCAACACCGGCATCACCGCTCTTAGGCGGAGCAACATCGTTACCAAATCGATCACGGCAGAATACCTTGACAAACAGGACGTCACCAGCTTTCCATTCGACATTATCAGGAAGCGGTTCAACCGCGCACAACTTCGGATCTAGCGTCGACGCTTTGCACGTAATTCGAACAGTGCGAGTTTGGCCAGCACCTGTGATGATGGCGTCATACTCGCCAGCTTTATTGGCGGAGTAATGGAACTCGTAAGCACCATTCATCATATCGACGACTTCAAGGGGAACGCCGTCGCCGTGGAAGAAGTCAATCTTGGACAACGTGTCATCTGCACCCTTCTTCCATGTGACGTAATGAAGCATGCACTGCAAGGACGCGCCACCCTTGTTAAGTCGTATGCCACCAGGATTCGTACTTTCCAAGACAAACTTCGTCTTATGACCAGCGTCACATGTTTCTGAACCTGGACCGGTGATGACAGAGGAGTTAAGATGCACGATGGTTCGCGCCGCTGTCTTTGCCTTGAGATCCGTACTGGAAATCTTCGCTACGGCTTCATCCGCTAAAGTAGGCGGTAACGCAGCCAAGATATTCTCCGCTTGATCAACCTTGAGTTGGTCGAGATATGTACCAGCCTTGTCGGATGGCAAGCCGCCGCTTGAAATCAACGCCGCAGTGACGAGAGGCGGCAACGAAGACATCAAACGCATCGCGTGCGCGTCTTGCATTCGAGCGACGATGCTCCCACCCTTGAACGAGTCCATCTTTTCAATGATATCGCATGCGATCGCCATAGTAGCCGCGTCGTTAGTGTCGTAAAGCGTAGTCATGATGGCAACCATGTTTTCCAACTCGACTTCATTCGCCGCGTCAGCGGCTGGCTGCGGCTTCATTTTGATAATCATTGCCGCGCGCTTGGCGGGCGGCATGGACTGCAAAATCAACGCCGCGGCTTTGGGATCAGGGATGGCGCTCACCAAGGTGCCCGCCATCGCCGGCGTCATGGCGCCAATGGCCGAAGCACTGACGTCAGGATCAAGCGCGGTGAGAATATTCGCCGCGATGGGCGAATCGAGCTCAAACATCACCAACAAGACATCGGCGAGCGGGCCGCGAACCTTTGCTCCTGAGCGAGGAACATCGACGCTCGGCGGCCAAACACCAAGACGCGCAAGTGATTCTAATGCAACGGCACCCATCGCAGCCGGGGCTCCACGCTTTGCTGCGGCCACAATGGCTGCTGCGGCGTTTTGTGGTCCCAAGAATTGACACAACTTGCCGGCATCCTTCGCATTGAGCTTAGACATGACATCGCCGCGAGCATCGCTGTCGAGATCGTTCATAATAGCCGCCGTTACTTGCGGGTTACGTTGCAACATGCCACTGAGATGTGCTGTCGTTTTATCGATGTTAGTTGCGCTCAAAATCATAAAGGCGCTCTTCGCACTCGCTCTACCCTCCTTGTTCTCGCACATGACAACCAAAATCGGTGCGGCGACACTCGGCGGCAACGTGAGTAAGTATTGCGAAGTTTGCTCTTCAGGAAGTTCTTGAATGGCTAACGCCGCCGACTTCGGCGCCATTGCCCGCACGCTTTCGATCGCGAGCGTCGTATCCATCGAACGCAAGATGTCAGACGCTTCGTCGGCGGGAATCATACTAAGCATGGAACCAGCCGCACCCGCAGGAAGACCCTCAATGATAGTCACACGAGTGGATTTGTTGACACCAGAAATCACACGCAACGCTTCTTCAGCTTCCATACTACCAATAGCCGCCGCCATGCATGCTTGATCCATCATCGGTATGATGCCAGCGATGCGTTCGGAATCCATGTTTGCGAGCACGGCTCCCGCTGCGCCCGGACGCATGTCCGCGAGCGCTTGAGCAGAAACCTTTGGCGCCATGCCGGCGAGCGATCGAGCCGCGCGTTCAGACGCCGTCTTACTCGGCTTCAATCCAGAGCCCCCCCACTTAAATTTCGCCTCCTTGACCTTCACCACTGGGGCTGGAATTTCAATTTCACCCTTTTGAATATTTTCCTCGGCATGCTTGACGATGGAATCACCACCCGGCATGCGCAACACAGCGGCTCTGATGTTTGCGCCGCCGTCGACGGCTGTCATTTGAGTCAACGCCAAAACATTCTCCACCGCTCGAGGATGCGTTCGCGTCGCGCGTTGCATGGCACCTGCGCACACTTCGCAACCCGTCGCATCTGTTTGCATGAATCGCACCATCTTGGCACACTTCTCCGGGGGAGCCGTGGTAAAGATGATGCTCAACGTATCTGGCGAAGGGTTCATACTCTTGCGCACAGCGTCGCTCACGGATGGGTCGTACGCCGCCGTAAGCATGGAGCACATGGAGATTGGGTCAAGTTCCAATAAGACTTGCTTCTGAAGTTCGAGCGGGACAAACTCCATCATCATCGCCGCCTTGGACGGTTTCATCTTCGAAATCACCGCTGCCGCAATGTCAGGGTCTACCATCTTGTTCACGCACAACGCCGCGGCGCGAGCATCCATGTTGTTCATCGCTTGCGCCGCCGCCTCGGGCGGAATGGATTCAATGATTGAAGCGCGCGCCGCGGGTGGCGCTGACGCGAGCATAGCGATGACAGAATCTAAAGGCATGCTCGTGACCGCCAAGCTCAATTCAGCAGGAGTCATCATAGCCGCAGCGCACGCAGCCTTTTGCGGATTCAACCGCTGCAAACACGCCGCGGCGACTTCAGAGCGCATATCCGACAACGCGTCGCCAGCGTCTTCAAGCTCGAGTTTACGAATCGTCGCCACAGTGGACTCAACTTGCTGCACGCTAGGTGGCGAAAGAGTTGTGCCAAACGTAAAGACTTCTTCGTCATCACTATCAGCGTCTTCGTCGTCGACGTCAATCGCGGCTACGTCGGCGACGGGCTTTGACGCCGTCTTTTCATTCGAGTAGACGAAACCGAAAGAGTTGTCAGCCGGCACCATGGTCATTGCCGTACCAGGTTCGGGCGCGTCCTCTTCGATCTCCCCGAGATCTTCAGCATCGGGGTCGCGAACACGCACCATGAAAGGACACCCAGGAACGACGTCGCCGCTGAGATTAACTGTGATGAAATGATCGCCGGGCTCGACCCAAAGAAGAGGGCACGAGAATTGTCGCATCTCCGTCTCAAACTTCAAAGGCAAGTTGAAGCTCAATCCGCTTGGCGTGCGAATGGTAACCACGACGGCTTCTCGACCACTCATGACACGACTAGGATTAGCCGGTTGCACGAGGAGATTGGTTTTATCAGATAAATTTGGACGCTCGCCTCCGATGCCGCTGATGACGCAATCGTTGGCTTGAAGCGCGCCGAGCGACGGCATCAAGTTGTAACGACTGGCTTTCTCTCGCAAACCATTGGCAGAAATCCACAATTCATGCTCAATCGGCATGTCAAGCTCGAAATTCAAGGCGTACGTACCATCAGCATTGTCGATCACAGACGCATCAATGATACCATCATCCTTGTTGGTCAACATCGCTTCAATCAAATCGCCACCCATCGAGCGCGGGTTGCCAAATTCATCCGTGGCTTGCATCATCAACGAGATGGGTTGCGCGGTGGAGCAGTTACCGAGTGCATCGCCACTGACCGTGCACTTATCAGGATTGCACGGTCCCGCCACGACTTGCAAAATTCTTGGCCAACCCGCGCACGCGCAGTCGCCGACGAGGGCGGCGATTGAGTACGCGCCCGCGCACGTAATCGTCGCGGAGAAAGAGCCGACTGATTCTTGAGGAAGGAAGGGAATTTCGATTGGACCGCGAGCGTGAACAGCGATGCGTTCGCCTCCCAACCACGCCGTACGGTTGCCATGCATATCTCTAGGCAAGACGTGCATCGCAATCTGATCACCAGCCATGATGGTTGATGGCAGAGTTATATCCGCGTCGGCGTCGGCGAGTGTTTCTTCTTCGCCACCAGTTATGAGCGCCATACGAGCAACACACGCCGACGGGAACGTCTCTTGGCTCGTCAAAATGGCGCTAAACGACGTAATTTCCATAGATGGCGTACCTGTCGGCATCATAGTTTCTTCATCAATGGCCAAGCCAATGATTGAGATGTCATACGAACCAGACGCTTGCGCGTTGAGGCGAAGCTCGCACGAGCCGTCACCAAGTTCAAGCGCCTCGACGTCAACAGAACCCGGCCCGACAACTTCGGCAGCGAATCGATTGAGACCAGTTGCCGTATTTTTTGTCGTCGGATTACCGAACACGTCACGGCGCTGAATGCGAATGAGGCCCGGTTCACCCGCTTGCCAAAGGAGAAGCATTTTGCCAGCGTCAACGCGGCACTCATTCAACTCGCATTCGGCAGCTTCACATGTCACATTAAGCAACCGCTTTGTCGTCTGATTATCGATGTCAGCTGCAAGTATGACTTCGATACTACCCGAGGTCGTGATCATGTAAGAACATGTGTATGAACCATCTCCATGGTCGACAACCGTGCCGCTCACTGGTTCACCACCAGACACGCGAGCCGCAATCGACAACTTAGCGCCACCCTTGTTGATTGGGTTGCCGCCATAATCGCGAGCCATCAACTTGAACGAGGCATCAACACCCGCAACACACGATGTTGCACCTTCTCCAACCAGAGTAGATGCGACGAGCGCCAGTTTCTTACCTTCAGCGCGCGCGCGAATCGGCGTTCCTGGAACGACGACGCCGTCCAACATGATGTTCAATGAGTGGTATCCGGGGTGTAACCATCGCACCTTTGAAGCATAGCATTTGTTATCTTTGCTCAACGTCACCGGAATTGCTTCTTGTGAACCAGAGGGATGGGTTAAGCGTATACTCACGGCTTCGAGACCAGTCATGACGCGACCATTTGTTTCCCAACCGGCGCCGTGAAGCATCAAATCGCTCACGCGGCCGCATTCAACGCTCCCGTTGGTCGGAAGAGGAGGATCGAAAGTAATCACCGCCTCCTCCGCAGTAAGCGTACCGAATGCGACAGAGAAAGCAATACCACCGTCAACGTGCGGCTGACCATTGATGCGAGTGCTGAGAATCCATTTCCCCGCGACGGTCACCTGGAACTCGAGGGCGTACGTGCCATCCTGGTGATCTGTCACGGAAACTTGACGCGCGAAGGCGCCGCCGGGACCTTGCAACGCCACTTGAACGGTATCTCCACCACTCAAGCGAAGGTTTGCAAACTTGTCAACCGTGCGCAAAGTCAAACGAACAATATTGCCAGTCTTGACATCTTTCAAGCCATCCATGCTTAGAATTGAACGAGGTGCAAACGTAAAGCCAGCAATGATTTGAATCGTTCTCCAGCACACTGGTAAAGCGTCGCACAGAATACGAAGCTCAAATGTACCTGCGCGGGTCATCTTTGCGACGTAGTCGGTTTGTAATCCAGTAGTACCATGTGCGTTGAACGTCAAGTACTCAGGACCCATGGCTTCGACGGCGATGGTTTGGCCTTCTTCCCAGTGCGTTTCATTCTTAAACTTGTCTCGGGCAATGACGCGTACGAAAACTTCTTCACCCGCCGGGGCGACCCAAGAATCCTCCGTGCGAGTACCACCAATCACCTCGAGATCGCAGCAGTTTGGCATGGCCACCGATGCGGTGAGATTCATCTCAAACAAACCATTCGGCAGCGGTACCATCTGAACACCGTTTTCAGTCGTCACCGCGGGGAGAGTCACCTCGCGCATTTGCTCAATGTCTTCCGCGCCGACGAAAGCCGCGGGTGTGTTTGCGTCAATCGCTTTCGCACCGCTAAGATCAGACTTTTGTTTGGAAATGACACTCCCAGCCAACGAATCTTTTCTTACGTGCGCCGCCGGTGCGTCGCTACCCTTGACAGAGCCAGGAGCGCTCGGCGGAGCGTCGAGCATTTGCGTTTCACCTTCCATGAGAGCCCGCGCTTCATCCGTAGCGTAAGGAATGATTGGCGTGTCCGCAACATAGATGCCTAACTGGTACGCACCAGCAACAGTACCGAAAAATTTGATTTCAGCCGTGCCGTTGCCCAACTCAAGCGACTGCGAGGTGACTTTGCCTGGACCGACAGCTTTGCCGCAAAACGGCGCCAAACCTTCTCGACGGGCGATTCGGTTCCCGTATCGATCCATACGCGTAACGGTCAGCGTTAACTGCTCACCGGCGACCCAGAGACTGTCCATGGCGCCTTCTACGCGGCACTTGGCGTAGTCCACACGACCAGGCTTACACACAGCACGGTACGTTGCGGCTTCCGTACCGAGGAACAGGGACAACTCAAACGGACCAGCGCGTTCGACGATGTAGCTCGCCTCGTACGTACCATCGCCACAATCTTGCACCTTCCCACGGAGAGTTTCACCGCCAGATCGAATGGCGATACCCATTTGGGCACCACCATTAAACAGTCGGTTCCCGCGTTCGTCCCGCGCTTCGATGAGAATAGTCGCGCGTTCGCCAGCGACGGCGCCTTGCAGACCTGGTCCGGACAATCGGCACATCGGTAAGCTCACGTCTTGCGCTTCGACTTCGACGATAAAAGGTGAACCCACGACGGGTTGACCGCCAACGGCGGCGACGATCTCGTGTCGACCCACTTCCCACCATCGAATTGACGCCTTGTACCGGCTTCCGCGTTCGGCAAAGACGGCTGGCAACGTGTGCGTGCCGCCGCTCGGGGTAATCATGTGCATAGTCACCGCCTCTTGACCGCTCATACCACGGCCGTTAGCATCGTATTCAAGCGCTTGCAAGTAAATATCGCGCTGGGCACCGCATACTTCCTTACGCTTCATACCCGGGCCACCCTTCAAGACGCACGCGGCGGCGTTCAACGGCCCGTACGTGACGACAACCTCCGTCGTGCTCTCTTTGGCGACGCGTCCATTGACAATGGCTTGAATCGTCCATCGACCCGCTTGGGGAACGATGAACGCGAACGAGTACGTGCCGTCTTCGTTATCTTTGACGTCGAGTGCGTTTACTTTGATACCGTTCGGACCTTGCATGGAGAGGTTCACGCGGTCGCCGCCGACGTGGCAATTGTTGCCGTACTTGTCCTCCGTTTGCACGAGAAGCTTGGTGATTTTACTCGCGACGATGCCGTTGAGAGCATCACCGCGGAGCACCGCGCGACTGGTTTCACACGACCCAGGAAAGACGTGTAAAACAAGAGGCGATGTGGCGATGGGGATACCATCGACAGTCACAGACACCGTGTACGAACCGGCGCGCGGGAAAATTGCGCGCAACGCCATGCGTCCGCTTCGAACATCAGCAACCTCAAAGTTACGCTCCGCGGGCATGTGCGCTGGACCGTAGGCGAAGACGACGACGTTCTCGCCAGCAAATTGCGTGCTGTTCCCGTAGCGATCTCGCGCTTCGACGATGGCGGTGATTTCTTCACCCGCCATCGCCGCGCACGCGCCAAACGCCGCGGCTTTCGCGCCGGGACCCTTGGTAGAGCTCGTGATCGATTGCAACGTCGCCGTGCAGCCAGCTTGCGAGAGATTACCCGTGCCCATGCGGGCTTCGAATGGGCACCCCTTTAAGTCCTCTTTCGTGTCTGAGCACGATACCGCGACCTTGTAAATACCAGTCACCGTGGTGTTCAACACGAATTCAATGCGACCGTCATCCAACATGTTGCGGTCGACGACGACGCCTCCTGGACCGGATGCTCGAGCTTCGAATTCGAGAAGACTTTTGCTTGAGTGCGCAAAGTTTCCGAAACGATCGCGCAAGGTTAATACAACCTTTCCTGGATCACCAGCGGACCACTTCTCGAGTCCCTTCTTGTCGATGGTACATTTGCTGATGACAACGTCTGACGCTTCGACGTTGACTTCAAAGATTCTCGATTGTCCAGCACATTCTACAACGACAGCAACCTTGCCCGCGAGCGTGCTCGTAAACTGCACGTTGTATTCACCATTACCGCGATCATGCACCATGCCTTGTTCAATGCCTGGTCCAGGCGCGCCAAAGGCTTTAGTGGATACTTGCAACCGGGCGCCGCCAAACTTGATGCGATTGCCCCCTCGCTCGCGCGACTCCAAAATGAAGACCGAGCTTTCGCCAGCGATAGCATCTCGCAGGTTAGTGATAGTACAAGCATCAAGGTGAAGAGTTGACTTGTTCGCCATGCGCTCCTTCAAATCTCGTCTTCTGGTGTGCGTCATGATCTCATTCGAGCGTTCTTCGGGCGTGCACATCATCACGCCAACGGCGATATCAGACGGGATGGACTCCAAAAGAGCCGCCGCTTGAGAATCATCCATGGCAGAGACGTACGGTACTAACGCCGCAATAAGCGGTGTGTCGCTCATGGGTTTACCCGACTCGGTTTGAATAGCTGCGCTTTGTTCAAGCACTTGCTTCACTTCAGCGGGACTCATGCCCTCAATAATGCGCGACACATCCATAGGCTCGAGCGTGTGCAACACCTTGGCTGCAGCGTTCGGTGACAGGTGAGTCGCGAGCGCACCGCCAACCGCGGTCGGGGGTTCAACGTTACGCAAAATTTGCGGCGATAAGATCTCTAAGAATGAGCCCATCCATGGTTCGTTTATGCGTTCGCTTGATCCCGGATTGACCATGGTGCTAACCGCCGACGCGGCTTCTGTGTGACTCAACAGAGAGGTCGCCTTTGCGGCTTGTGTCGGCGACACTCGACCGACTTCTGCTAAAATTCGTGACTGCTCGACCGCACCTAAACCCACAAGTGTTTCTCGGAGCTCGGTGGCGGACATGTCAATCAAAATTTCGGCTGCGGTACCAGCCGGGCTAAACGCGATAAGCTCTAATAGCGACTTTTTGCGTTGTGCCAAGGAAATGGCTCTAAACATGATGAGGGCGCTTGAGGGTCCAGCGATGGCGGCACCATCGGAACCGATGATGGTACCATCGGTCGTGATCGTGCCATCGTCGTTGAGCTTGAGCACTTGGCCATCAGTATCGATCATAGTGCCGTCAGGCTCGAGTTTAATTGTTGCGCCGTCGGCGTGCGTAACGGCATCTCCCGCTTCGTTCACTATGGACACGCTGTCGTCGCTCCATTTAATGTTTCCTTCAGCATCCATCGTGCCCACAGCTCTAGATTTTGAACCGGAAACGAGGGAAATTCGCTTATCCTCAACGAGCGCGAATAAGCAACCGGCGATATGTTCTGCTTCTGCATTCTCAAACGTGCTCGTAAGCTGCGCTGGAGCCAAGCGACCGAGAGCTGGAGCGACGCGTCTGGCTGTTTCTTGTGCGCTTTGCTTGACCCGCATTCGCTCTTGCAATGATAGCGACTTATCAACTTTGTAGCATGCATGCAAACCTTTTGTCATTTGAAGCATCGAATCACCGCCGAGAAGGCTAATGACGTCGGCTTGTCGCTCCGTCGGTAATTTTGACACAACGGCGGCGACGCGGTCGCTTGAAAGACCAGCGAGCATCTTTGTCGTCTCTTCCTCATCAAAACTACCGGCAAGCTCAGCAACAGTTCGGGCTGGCATTTGATCCAATATACTCTTCAAACCATCATCCGACGTGTCTGAATTCATGAGCGCGCGCACTGCTTTGACCATGTCTTCCGGTTTCATGCTGTTGAGGACATTTGCAAACATGACAGATTTCTCCGAAAGATCATCCGATTTCATCGTCTTCAAAAGTTGTGTCACGTCGCTTGCTTGCATGGTCGCAAGGACTTCTCCAGCGCGATCGTCGGGCATAGCGCCCAATGTTGCCGCCGCCACATCAGTAGGCATGGTGCCTAAAATTTCTGCGACGTTGCCAGGAATGACGTTTGCCATCATGCGTACAGCGCTTTCTGGAGTACCTGATGCTAAAATCTCGGCAGCTTTGTCCGGAGCGAGCGACTGCAGCGCTTGAGATGCACCTTCTGCACTCAACTTGGGAAGCAGACTGGCGATTTCCGAGGCATCCATGTTTTCTAATTCGCTCACCTGCGGCAGCGAGCTAAGCGCTTCCACCGTGAACGGCGAACCAACGATGGCTTCTTGGTCAAGCGAAACGGAAATAGTGTGCTGACCAGGCTGCGTCCAAGTGTATCCACCCGCGTAGCGACCATTACCGAATACTAGATCGACGGAGCTAATGCCGCCCGATGGTGTAAGAATTCGTACAGCGACGGCTTCTTTACCACTCATCAAGCGTGAGTTCTGCTCAAAGTCAGCGGGCTGAATGACAATTTCGCTTTGCTTGAAGCAGACAACACCCTCAACACCATCTGATCCCATACCACTAAATGTACACTCGGATGCTTTCACACCAGCGAAATATGATCGAACCTCGTTGACCTGGGTACGACCGCCGCGCCCGTTCACTACAAGTTGAATTTCCCAAGTACCCGGACGTTCAAGTTTGAACTTTGCGCCATATGTGCCGTCAGCATGGTCATCAACCTTTGCCGCGACGACATATTTACCATCGGGAGAGCATAAATTTACATCAACAACATCACCGCCAGTAGAACGCAAGTTTCCAAACTTATCAGCGGCGTGTATGGTCAACGTCGAAATACGGTTGCACTTGACGCCTTGAAGCGCTTCACCAAATAACATGCACTTGCGAGGTTCTGTCGCGGCGCTGACGACTGTCAAGATTCTTGGATACCCGTCAAGGACTTGATTTCCGATCATGGCACTGAGAAGATACGACCCAGCGACGCGGAACGACGTAAAAAGCGTAACTTCTTGCTTAGTGCCTGTTCGCTCTTCAAACGGCGTCACCGTCCCCGCGGAGGTTGCTGTAGCCGAGACGAGGGCACCCTTTGAGAAGACGGTTACGTTGCCGTACATGTCACGCGGCGCAACAGATAAGGATACTTCTTCGCCGGCAACAGCAACGAGGACATCGCTGTCTGCACTGGCAAGTTGAGCACCAAAGACCGTCGTCACACTCGTTTGCTGTGATGCTGGCCCTGGATAAGCTATCACTTCAAATGGCGATCCGGGAATAGGCTCTTGATCTCCCGCTGTGACTTGAACGTAGTACCTACCTGCAACAGTAGTACTCACATCGACATCACTCACACCATCAGCTCTGTCAATCATACTACATTTCACGGGGCCCGGTCCATCGGCGGTGACTTTGAACTTGAGCTGCCCTTGTCGCGTTGGAACTCTGTTACCGTAAGCATCGTGGCGAATGATACTATAACGACCCGAACTACCAACTTCGAGGTCTAAACCTGCATCGCCAACGAGTTCACATCCGGCAACAACGCCCCGACCGGCTTCGCACATTCCTTTGACGACGAGTTCCTCAGACAAGATTCCAATGGCCAGCTCGTAATAACCAGCTACTCGAACAGTGTATGAAGCCTCGTACGTGCCGTTGCCGTAATCAACGATTTCTCCAAGGTAATGTTCGTCATTTTTTGAACGAACCGATAACGATATGGGCGCACCTCCGGTAAGGAGACGGTTCCCTCGACTATCGTGCGCTTCAATGACGAACGTAGATCGAATGCCCGCGACGCACCGGTGTACACCTGGACCTTGCAACTGACAGGCAGCGAGGCAGAGCTGCTCTGGGATGACATCAACGCGAAGTGGCGAACCACGCAAAGATGTACCATCAAGTCTTACATCAACTTGGTGTTCTCCGACTTCCGGCCAGTTGATGCGAGCGACTGCAGCTGTGGTACCTGGCTTCACGTCGAGAGGAACGCCGATAGAGAGGCCAGCGGGCGAAACAAGGCGCACGTTAAAAGCCTCTGCACCCGTGAGAATTCTACCATCTTCAGGATGGTCGACAATGATTTGCACATCCGTGTACGCACCGCATCGGAATGGCGGTTTTGGAAGCTGAACGCGAACATCCGAGGCGTTCAACGGACCAAAAGACACGACGAGTTTGTGCTTCTCCGCGCTCAATCTTCCATTGAATCTCGTACGCAAAGTCCAAATACCTTGCTGCATGCACGTGAACTCAAGTAAGTATGATCCATCGCCGTGATCTTTCGTTGATACCAAACCGCGCTGGGCGTTTGGACCAATCAAAACACCCTCGACGTTGTCCCCGCCTGTGGTTCTCGCGTTGCCGAAGTTATCTTGACCCCGAACAAAGATTTTGCACTTTTTCCCGACAATCAAACGCATCATCTTCACACCCGGAATGATGCCTTCTTCCGCATCGACGCCCGAGAGCAGTTCCTCCTCCGTCGCCGGCGGAAGCTCCGTCTCTTCAGGATTTTCCATGTGAAAGGCCAACTTTGCGTTGATAAAAGCCATCTCTTCGTCCACATTCTCCTCTTTAGCGTCAACAGACTCTTCTTGGGCCAAGTGTTCGTCGAAGTATTCTTCATCTTCGTGCTCACCAACGTCGACGGTGGCCAGAGCCTTGGGAATACTCGCCGATGCTGCCGCGATCTCTTCCACCTCGGCGAGATCGGCGACGGAAATATCCGACGAGACGTCGCTAAATGCAACATTTTCTGCCAACGGCGTCGCCGTCGCCTTGAACTGTAAATGCGTCAACATCGTTACGTTACCTTGCTTCACAGGAACCGTCTGAGAAAACTCACGACCCGGATTCAAAGCATACTCTAACAAGTCGATCGTCGCCTCTGCGTACGCCTTAGCCTTCCCATCTTCTCCAATTGTTTGCAAAATAAACATCGACGGCTTACTTTCGTACATGCCAGTCTTTGGATTCACAAACATCGTCGCCGTGAGCGTCATATGCGTATCCCATACCGCCTCACCGCGCGTCACCGGCACCGCCGCGGTTTCGCACGCCTTGCTCCCGCGCTTCCACGTCAATTTCAACTTTGGCGTCCCAGGAAGCACATTATACGCGCTATGCACGGTAATCTCAAACTGATACTTATCAGCATTCCATCCCCGCACGCTTCTTAACTTATGTTTTATAGACTCCATCGTCGCCGCGTCCACGCGTCGCCCCGCGCACCGATCCGATCGATCGACACCTCACGATGCAAATCCAAACCGATGATGATTCGGGTCGTGTTCACCGCGGCCTGCGACACCGAACGCGCACCGAATTCGGCGTCGTCGCGCGTCGGTGACGCAGACGACGATGAGAGGTGGGTAACCCGTGCGTTGGCGCGCGCGATGCGGCCGTCGTGCGTCGGCGCACGTGTGCGGTGCGCGCCGGCGCGCTAACACCCAAAACCACTGAGGGCGTGCCACACGTTTTGCCCTTGACGATTGTGACATCGGAATTCAACAGACATACTACGACATAATCGGTACGTACGTCACAGAAATGTACACATCAAGATAGATTTACAAATACACAAGGACTAATGGACATATAATACAACGGTCGCGATGATAAAAAAATACACACCGCGTGGCGCCGAATGTCCGAACATTGCCAGGCACCTGTCACGTGGCGGACGCGAGGGGCGGCGCTCGGGCGCTTCCTCGACGATTCGCCACCGCCT